>Ga0208010_1000059_pt1 | contig 32592 bp, 26 predicted proteins | sample 2_EtaG_FD_184074 | JGI IMG/M metagenome (GOLD analysis project Ga0208010, IMG submission 184074) | Marine viral communities from the Subarctic Pacific Ocean - 2_ETSP_OMZ_AT15125 metaG (SPAdes) (version 2) | ecosystem: Environmental > Aquatic > Marine > Oceanic | place: Pacific Ocean | collected... | reverse complement strand
TCTGTGACCGCTGTATTGTCACCCTTGACTACAAGAACAAACTCGCTTGTTGCTGCAAGTAGGTCTGGATCATAACGCAAAATCTTCTTTTCTGCTTCAGTTAGTGCTGAAATAGCTTTAGAACCATTCGCGCCCAGGGCGCCGATGACAGCGTTGTCCATCTGCTTAACAACCGATCCAGTTGGAGAAGTGGCACCATGGCCCAACTCGTAGTGGCCGCCGGCGCCGGCTCTTGAATTCAAGTGCACACCGCCAGTAATCTGTCGACCAACGACCGGCTCGCCGTTTGCTCTAGTTCCACCGTAAACGGAGCCGGCGGTTGTGGCGCCGAGCACACCATTTTCATGCGTAAAGTCAAGGAAGAAGATGAGGCCAGATGGCAAGCTCATCGGCTGAACCGAGACAAGATCATTTGCAATCAATCCACCGAATACACGGCGGACAATTGGGAATGCAACTGCTGCGAAGCCTTCGACGTCGCCAGCTGCCATAGATGAAGCCTCACGAAGAAGCTCCTTAGCCTGGTTCTCAAGGAGAACGGCCATACTTTGTTTGGCTTGTCCATTGTTAAGACCTTCCAGAAGACCAGTAGCTTCCCACTTAGTGAGAAGAGCTGCACCTTCCTTACGGACGTCACGAGAGACAACACCTTCAGTTAGTTTTTGTAATACAGACATTGTATTATACCTCCAAAAATATTGTTATTTAACTATTCCTGCTAATTTTTGCAATCTATCGAATGCAGGGTTAGCTGCCCTATCTTTTTGCTCTTCACGAGCGGCGACAAGTAACGTTGATCGCCTTGAGACAGCTTCACTGAGGCTATTTACTCTCTTCTCTGCAGGGGAAGAAGTAACAGTCTCGCAAAGTGTATCAAACACTATCTTTGCTTCTTGTACGGTTTCGGCTTTGGAAATGGATTCAACAATTTTTTGCTTTTGTCGCTCATTCAGGGAGGCATTCTCTAAAGCGCGGTTAATATACAACAGCTTCGCGTTGGAGACATTTGTGGTTTCCAACTTTTCTTGCAAAGTTTCTAACGTTGTAACATATTTCTTGTTCTGCGCCTGTAATTTTTCGGCTGCAGAAGTCAGAATCTTACTTTCTTTCTGAAGACTTGCTACTGTTTTCCGCAATTCTTCATTTTCTTCTTTAATCTTTGTATCTTGTTCGCGAGCAAGGAGCATCTGCTCATACTCTTTCATGACAGACTCAGGAGTGCCCGCCCAGCCGCTCTTTTGGGGCTCGAAATCTACCCTAACGGCCTCCATGACTTCTTCAAGGTCGATGTCTTCATCTTCCAAATTCATCTCGCTGAGGACTTCTGCTACCATTTCTGGTGTTATAGATGCAGGTTCAGCGTCAAAGTCAGGGGTTGTATCAACTGGTGCTTCGAAATCGGTATCTAAATCCAAATCTAGATCAATTTCTTCATCATCTTCAATTTCGTCGTCAATAATATCAATGCCAAGCTCATCGTCAGTCAGCTCGTCATCTCCACCGAAGACGCCGGTTTCCTCATCGGGCAGTTCTGCGCGTAAGGAATCAAGTTTAATATTAATTATTTCGTCGTCTGGATCGCCAAGGTCGGGGTCGAAAGCATCTGGAATTTCTCCTAACGTACTGTCTGCGAACTCTTGAGCGGCTTCTTCTTCTGCTGTGTCTTCCATAGGATCTGCTCCCATGGGGTCAATTGCGTCTAGCTCAGGGGAGTCAAAACCTTCTAGTTCCTCTTCTCCTCCAAAGTCGCCTAGAAGGTCTTCATCGCCCTCGGCTTCCAAAAGAGTAGCTACTGCATCCTTCACTTCTTTCGAGTATTTCTCAATCACAAGGTTTTCAGCATTCTTAAGTGCTGCCTCTTTTAGTGCGGTAGCATCGATAATTGCTCTCTCTAGTAAACTTGACATTGTTTTAAAACTCCTAAAATGATACACAGATAGACGAGTGTGAATAGTTTCTCTAAGTAAATAGTTGTGGAGTGTTTAAAGGGAAGGAAAAAATTTTGAGGTGGTTTAGAAGGTGCTAGTTGCCATTTTTACAACGCCGGCATTGAGATCAGTACATTTAACTTTATCGGAACCTCCGAGATCGTATATATGCAGCTGGTTGGCAACTGTGTCGGCCGTATTTAATGTTAACCAGTTTTGTATGGCGTGACTCCAAACTACAATAGCGCCGGCTTCAACGGCCGCGGAGGTGTATACCAAGAGATACCTTTGGTTTTCTGTGTTATATTCTGTGTCTACAATGATAGAACCGTTTTGCGTTCCAGTAACATTCTTCGGTTGTCTTGTTCTTCCCCAACTTTGATGTTTTCTTCCTTCACCGGCGTTTGGTATGTGATTAAACCCTGAACCTGCCATTTCTAAAATCTCCGTTACTTATATTCGTTTTCATAGCGTGCCTTTTGTTTTGCATTCGCTATCTTAATTAGTCTTAGTCGCTCTAATTTTTTCATTCTTCTTTTAGTTGATTTTTTTGTAAAGTATCTTCGGTCTCGAACTTCTTCTAGAATTCCCGACTTCTTTACTTTTTTCGAGAATTTCTTAATCATTTTCTCGGTTTGGTCCTGATCCCTGACATAAACGTCAACATGGACTGGTGTTCTTCTTCCCATTATAAATCCTTTACTTTAGTGCTTTCCACTTGTCACCTGCTAAATTAAACAAATTACTTATATCTACTCCCGAATCCGACGGGTCGACTCCTGAAAGAGGACTAGAGCCGGCGTCGGTTGAACCCGGAGAACCGCTGGTACTTAAAGGCTTAGTACCTTCAAAAACATTCTTCATCTTGCCTCCCCCTATCGCATCAAGCATCTTTCTTTTTGTTTCAAGAAGCCTTTTACGATGGTTCTCCTCTTTTTCTTTCAAAAGAGGGACGCTGATCTTATTGCTAGCTTTCTCTAATTTCTCTGGTTCTTTAGCTTCCGCAATCAAATTCTGCGCCTTGGTGATTCCAAATGCAACTTCGGCTATAATCTCCGAAAGTATGCCTTCTTCAAATAATGCCTCTTTGACACACTCTTTTATCATCGCTTTTAATTCTGATTTCTTCACTTAATTCTCAAACTTATATAAAATGTTACTTAACGATCTATTAATCCTATCAGCTCGATTATAAACGTTTGTCTTATCTTTTGCTTCTGTCATCATGAAAGCACCAGGTGTAGATGGTTCTGAAACAATATCAAAACATATTAGCTGAAAATCATCTTCCACCATCGTTGTTCCGTTACTCTCCTTTACCGAACCCATACCTCTGGACGAAATACCTAGTTGGGCGCCGGATTCAACTAGCGCTCTTAGCGTTTTGCCTGCAGGGGTGTCTAATACTTTTATTTTCCCCATACACTTCTTGCCTTCCATCCAGACCGAAGTCACCATGTGGGATACGCTCACCAGATTGATGACCGAAGAATCCGGATGATCAAGTTCGCCAAGGGCCCTATGACCTTCGACAAGGCGCCTATAACTCTTAATTTCTCTCTCGAGGATAGCCTGTGGGTAAATACGGCCGTTGCCATTCTTTGTCTCCGCCATTTGCATGAGGCCTGAGAGTATGAGCCCGCCGTCGGAAACATATTTCTTTTCGGCTTCTGTCAGAAGGTCTTGGCATATCCCTCCTTCACAGAGTTCAAAATATTCTCTTATAAGTTTCATAATTTTCCTCTTTGCGGTGGTCAACCGCTTCAGCTAAGCTCCCTTGCAACAGTTAGCAACGGGTCTAATATACCATCTTATTGTGGCAAAAGATTTCATTTATATCTCCTAAAGCCTCTTTTGGCTTCCCTTTTAGTTAACTTTTATACCGTTATCATCAAAAACTACATCAAAAATATAACTTATTAACGAACCCAGAAAACCTAATAACAAAGCAGTTACTGGTGAATTGTCAAAAGTAAATAGTTTTGTATAATCGTTTAGGGACCACAAAAAAATGCCTGACCAAAAGCCAGTACACATAGTGCAAGATAAAAGATCTCCCATCCAGCCTTTGGTGGGGCGGATTTTGTCTAGAATCTTTCCGTATACTAGTATTTGGGTCAGGCCGGCGCAAGAGAGAGAAAAATAAAGCAGGCTCATCCTTCCTCTTCTTTCTTTTTTGCGTTCTCTCGGATAAGGGAATAGTTGTATTGAAAGCCAAATGGCCGGATGCCAGGATGCATAGAACCCTTTCTGTTTGACTGTGCGACATCGCCTAGCTCTGTTGAGTTCTCGTCGCTAGGATTAAGCAGATAGTCTAGACGATCATCTTCAAACTCTGCTGCGCTCTTAAAATATGGGCGCTCTTGGTTTAGATATTCGCTCAATATATATAAGCATGCTTGGAGTGCGTCGACTCCTGGAATTTTTGACTCTGAAATTTTACCTTCGAGAGAGCCGTGCACGTTGCCGCCTCGGACTGATGCATTTTCGATTATGCCTCGCTTAATGAGGTATTCGAACATTCTGTCTTGGGCTTGGTATACTTTATCACTCAACTTGTGCTTAGGAAAAGAAATACATTTTGTGCCGTCGCCGGAAAGGACAATATCAATATCTTCATGATCGAATATCATGACACTGCCATCTAGAGTACGGCGCGCCTTGAGGCTTATTCTTGGGGACTTCTCTATTTCAACTGATAGTGGCATCTTGTTTTATCTCTTCTATTAAATCTTGTGTTTTTAAGACAACTTCAATCATATCAGTGTCTAATTCCCTCTCGTGGTAAGACTCCAATATGGAATATACTTTATCTATCTTCTCTTTTAAACTAGCGTCTTCGCTAATGTCCGCGTCTTTCTTGCACTCAAGAAGCTGGTCTTTCAACGAACCGACCTCCTCATTTAGATAGTACTTAAATTCCAAACCACTGTCGGAAAAAGAGGAAATATATTTTTCTAAAAGAATCTTTTGACTTTCTTTTAGGCCATTTGAATATTCTTCATTGAATTTTTCTACAAAAGTTTTATATACCAAGTTGTCGACGGGGGCCTGTGTTTCTTGTGTTTTGCAAGATTCTGACATCTGGATAACAATGCTCTCTTCTAGTAATACCCTATCCTTTATTGGCAGCGCGGCTTGGAAGATTGAGTATACCGTTGCTAGATTTTTATAGTTTGGCACAAAATTAGTAAACAAAGTTTTTGACAAGGTTTTATTTATTTTGTTAATCAGCGAAGATTGCTCTTGGAATATTACCTTTTTATTTAAGCCTAGGTATTTTTCTTTCGCTTCTACAATAATCTTTTCTGCTAGTCGCTTCTCAATTGCTCTTGTTTCATATACGCTTTTATAGAGATCAAGTTCTTTATTTAACTCAGTGCCTTTTGCAAAGTGTTCTTTCATAATTAAAACAATTCTTTTTTGTTTATTTTTATTCTTCTTTACAATCGATTTCGTCAATTCCCTAACGAGTGCCTCATATACAAACGCAGTATTTCTCTTCTTGTTATGTTTCAGTCTCATCTTTATTTTTCCTCGATTTTAAATTTAAATCCTCAAACAAAACTTTCAACTCTTCCTGATCTTTTAAAAGCTTTTTTTCTTCTTCTTTAGAATAAATAGTTAGTTTACTCTCATAAACACCAGTCCCTCTTGCAAGACTTGTTAACTCCTGCGATCCTGGTAGTGTTTTTCTGCGTGTTCCCACCTCCGGGGATGCCGCCCTGTTCATATTCTTTTTGCGGGGACCGGATGATTTTCTTCTGTCGCCGGCTAAAGATAAACCTCGGGGCTCGTACCAGCCATGAGATTTTGAGGTAGTCGTGTGACCTTTTCGGTTTGTTTGTTTTCCAATACCATCGTCCCTTTTGCCAGGTGGTGCTGCGAGAAGGTCGCCCTCTTCAGGCCCCTCTGGGGCGCCGGCGCCTTCAGGTTCCATTCCACCTAGATCTCCGCCTAAGTCACCTTCCCCTGTGGGGGCCCCAAGTTCAGGTTCCATCCCTGCCATACCTGTACCACCTTCCTCTCCCATATCCCCACCGAGTTCGCCGCCGGGTGCCGTGGCAGCGGCCTGTTCAGCTTCGGCTGCAGTCTCAAGCGCGGCTTCAAAGCGACGGTCATAAAACATTTCTCTTCGGTTTCGGATAAATTCTTCGTCTGACATACCAAATAGCTTTTTGGCTAGCCACTGCTTAGAAAAGAAGCCTTCGGTGGCCGAGGAGGCAATGTCAAACTTTGTCTTCCAGTGCTCAAGTTCTTGCATCTCGGCAATCTTTGAAGGATTGTTGAGGGATAGCTTAAAGCTAACCAGGTCTTCTTCTCTATATCCGATTGTGTAAAGGTGAATTGTGCCGATCTTCTCAAGTTCTGTTATAATAGATCTCTGAAGCCTTTGAACAGTCCTTGCAAACCTAATATCCTTTTGAGCAAGAGTCGTCTTATCTTCTGCGGCTTTGTCTGAATCAGAAGAGAGATAAGAAGCTGGTATCTTCAATGCTGAAAATAGCTTATCTCTTAAATATTTAACGTCGTCGATGTCACCTGTATATTTACCACCTTGAATCGATTCTATCTTTGTTCCGCTTTGGCCGCCGCGGACAGGGATAAAATAATCTTCTTCAATTGAAAGCGGGTTATAACGAAGGTCGACACGGCCGGTGTCAGGATCAACAACTTGGTTTCGCTTCATCTGTGTCATCGCCTTCTGCATATACTGTTCGATATCTTGCGGTGGGATTGACCCGACATCTATATAAAAGGCGCGCCTTTCGGGAGATCTGACAATACGATAGGCCATCATTGCGTCTTCTAGCAAGGTTAGTTGTCGCCAAATTCGTCGTGAAGGCTCCAATACTGATGTGCCATATGGGTTATACTTATCATTTCCTAGGACTCTAAAGTGACCTATTTGCCAGTTTTCAAAAGTTAGGCCGGCAGTGTTCCACTGATATTGTATATAATCTGGATTTCCCTTGTCTTCACCTTCGAGCCTTTCAACTTCTGATGTGGGTAGACCAATGACGCTCGTAATGCCGACCTTTTCGTCTAAATCGAGATATAGAAAGAAATCTCCGTACTTACACATTGCTCGGCACCAGGAGAAGAGATTGTACTCTACATTAAGAATGTCGTAATAAAGTGATTCTAGGATTGTTTTAATCTCTTCATTGTCACTCTTAACGCTCAAGACTTTCTGCAGGCCGCTGTGAGTCGTCATTTCGTCAGAATAGATATCCAAAGCAGAGGCAATCTCCGGAGTATACTCCATTTGATCGAAGTCCACATATCGCTCTGTCCTTGCTTGACTGGCCATGGCTTGCGCTTGTAGGTTATCGTATGGACTATATGCTGTTTTTTTAAAGTCGCGGCCGCTAGCAGAAGTAAACTTTGAAGCGTACTTGTCTATATCCATTCGCTTTAAGCGGTGGTTGGTCTGCGTTCTGTAATTGACTAGAGGGCCTGATAGCAGTCGGGTTAGTCTTCGAAATAAAAGACTTTGTGGGTTTCTTGGATTGTTCTTTAATTTTTTAGCCATTTTTTATCCTTTAAAAAGCCAGGGAAATTGTTCTAGGTTGCTCCTGTGCTCTCTGGCCTCGTCATGAAGTTTCATGTCTTTTTGACCTAACATACCACCAATTCTGGTGTCTAATTGATTTCCTGTTCTAGTTATCGCCCCAAGAAATGCTTTATCGTATTCAAGCTCTCTTTGGTTCGCAGAGAGAGCAGTATCCCTGACCCAACAGCCGACTGCACATGCCATAATAAGATCATCGTTATATGACCTCATTGCAGCTGGGCGGCCATGATTCCAAACAAATGTCTTCATTTCAGCTATAAGTCTAGTTGAATATATCTTAATTAGGCTGTTTCTTACAAATTCTTCCATCTTTGCTATAATCAAAGGCCTTGTTTTGGAGGTCGTTGAGAACCCTGCGATCGCGTTATTCATGTTCTCTGCTTGATATTCGTCGACGAACTCATGAGTTGACTTCACAGAATAATAAAGATTCGGGTATGCTGCTTCTCTTAATTTGTCCAAAACTGCGAACCCAACTGTATTATTCTCCACTACTAAAAGTGCACTACCATATTCTAACCCAATATCATATAAAATTTTAGAGAAAAGATCAGGTGTTATTTTTCCCCTGTACTCTGCTACAACTTCCATAGTGTTTGTTTTGAATACTAATGCGGTGGAAAAGTCCTTACCATCACCCCTGGCGACGTCTGCAGAAATAAAATAATCTTGGCCTGCTGTATAGTTTTCCCAAATCCACAAATTACGATCGAATCCTGTTTTATATTTTGGTTCTCTACATGTGCTTAAATGCTTTTCCAAATCCTCGGAAGAAAACACTGTTTCCCCAGACATATTAAAATTGCATTCAAGCTCTTGAGCAATTTCTCTGCGAGACATGTTTCTTGTTTCTTTCTCGAACCATGCCTGGTCGCGGTCAGGATGCTTTTGCCATGGCAATACAGTAGGCTTGAAGTCATTGGTTTCACTTTCAGCCTCTGAGTATACTTTGTGAAACCAGTTGCCGACACCGTTTGGTGTGGAAAGTGCAATGCATCGGCCACCGGTCGACAAGGTAGGATATAGACCCATCCACAATTCTTCAAGACCCTCGACATGTGCGGCCTCGTCAATGACTAACAAAGACAATGCTTCAGAACGACCTGCGTCGCCCGATGTTGAACTAGCTTTTATCTGGGATCCGTTTGATAAAACAAAACTAGTCCTGTTATCAATATCAACTTCTGAAATTCTCAGCCATTGTGGAAGGTTTTTTATAATTGCTTTTACTTTCTTTACTAGATTCGCGGCAGTACTGAACTTAGTTGCAATGACTAGAACGTTCTTCTCACGATGGAAAAGCATGAGCCAAGCCACGTAGGCGGCCGATATAGTAGAAATACCTAACTGCCTAGCTTTTAGAATTACATTAAATCTGTAATCTTCGAAATCTTTAAGTAGATCTCTTTGGAAGTCGTAGAGGTGGAAAGGTATTAATCCCTTTTGGGGGTGCGTTATCTTCGCGTAAGTATTGATGAAATAATCAGGAGTTTTTCCACACTTGACTATCTCTTTCATTATTTCTTTCTTGGAAAGAGAGAATGCCATATTTAACTACTTCTTTAAGCCACCAAGAGCCATCATCTTCTTGAATTCAGGCTCGATTTCTCTTCCGTCAGTGTAAGAGTCATTTGCTTCTGCGTCTGTGCCGCCAATCTTATAGCACTTGTGAACCTTCACGCTGCAGCGAATGCGAGAAACATATTCTACTAGAACATCAACCTCGCTAGGCTCAGATAAGGCAAGGGCAAATTTCTTGATCTTCTTATATTCTTTTTGAAGAAAAGATTTTACTTTCTCGACCATGGATTCCATTTCACCCTCGAAGCCATTACTGTGGACTTCTTTTAGCGGAATTTCTGCATGATATTTTATATGAAGACGGTCGCCAGATACGTGAGCACCGAAGCCATCCATCACCCTCTTATCGATTAGTGGGTCGCCGTCTTCTCTGCGAAGACCTATTTTAATTGGCTCACCCTTTTCGTCGAGCGCGCCATCGTATGTGTTTGCCAGCACCTGTGAGATGCAGTTAACAATTTCTAAAGTTGTAGCCATGTGTAAAACCTCTGCTGTAAATAGTTTATAATATAAATAGTTACTCTTTTGGTCTCCAACCCGTTTTCCATCTTTCTTCTCTACCTTCGACGTATTGGATGTAACAATCAAAGCAACATTCGAACTTAAGCATGTACAGATCATCCGCGGCTTTCATTGAATAAGAATCGCAAACAGGGCACTCTCTTGTACAATCTTTAGTGGTAGTTTTTTCGATAATCTCAAAGCCGGGCTCTGATGTTATCTTCTTGACCTTCTTGTTCGGGCTGTAAAAAGCTTTTAAGTCTCGCAAATAGATATTTTCTTTTTCTTTGCTCCAACTATTTTTAGGGTTCTCGATAGCTTCTTGGCCATATTTGTCTTTAATCGCCTTTTCATATTTTGCTATTTTGTTATAATCTTTCTTCATAATTTATTTTATCACTGAAAAGAGTAATGCAGAACTGACAACGCCAACTAAAAACCCACCACAGGCCCACCAAGCGGTGTAATCGTTGGGTCTCTTTAAAGCTGCAGCACTAAGTCTATCAATTTCCTTATCTTTGATACTGGTAATTTCTTTGTGTTGGTTTGTTAAGCTCTCTATCCTTATATTCAATTTTTCTATTCTAAACTCATATTTTATTTTTTGCTTTTCTGTTTCATACTTCATCTGTAATTCACAGCGCGCATCAGCTCGAGCAGCTGCAGTAATAAGAATGGCATTTGCGCGGTGGTCATAACAAAATACACCTGGACCTGGCAGGCCTATATCTTCGAGTAAAGCTACATCATCTACATAGGCTGCGGTGCCGGGTGGGATAGGTTCCCCCCCAATAATGAGTTCTGCCTTCGAAGGCATGGGGAAAGCAAGTATCAACAAACAAATAAAAAATCTATTACACAAACTTAATACCAAACTCTTCTTCAATTCTTTTCTTAATTTCATCGGTGTTTCCTTTTGATTTGATCACCACCTTCTTGATTTCATTTTTTTGAGCCTCTGAAAGCTTTTTTTCTTTCTTCCTGAATTCATCTTCCACACGAGACAATGAGCTTTCATATTCTTTTATGAGATTTCCCATTTTTAAAAGCTCATCTCTATGAGAGCTTTTGAGGACTTCTACTTGCCTTTCGTGAGATTCTTTCTTGGCTTCAATTACTTCCATTATAGCTTCAGTGTTACGTCTGGCCAAGATCCAAATCAGGATACTCCAAGCTATTAAAAATGGAATTTGCCAATGCGTCCTGAGCCAAGACCAAGCTTGCGACATCGATTTCTTAAAGAGCAGCCAAGTCATTCTGAGTTAGGGCCGTGCTTCCACTGTACGGCCATGTCGACCAAGGCTTGTGTCCCAATGTAAGCAAGTGTAATTGCTGTCCAATTATCGCTGGTTACCGTACCGTAAGCACACAAAGCTGTTGCTGTTACCCATGCAAGAAACTTCCTAGATATAAACTTCTCTGTATATTTGTCTGCGAATGCTTTTAATTCTGCCACCATGAAATCCTCCTATATGTTGACGTGCGCGTAGCCGTCTTTTCTTTCAATATTAATTTGCATATCGACACAGTCCTTAAGATTGTCTAGATGAGAGATAAGAAGAACTGTCTTGAAATATCCTTTTATCATATCCAGTATTCTTACAAACCCTTCCATATTTTCTTCGTCTAAAGCTGTGCCTGGCTCATCCAGTATAAATAGATCAGACTTTGGTAAACTGGATACAGTTAGAAATGCTAATCTTATTGCCATCGACGCGATGGTCTTCTCTGCTCCAGATCCCATCTCTAGGGGACGCGGATCATGCTTGGCGTGTTTGATAAAAATATCTAGTTTGTCTTCGTTGTTAGTAATAAAAACTTCAAATTCAACAATATTCGTCAATATTTTGGCGATTTCTTGGTTGATATAGGGAAGCCTTCTCTTAATAATGTCGTAAGAAACACCATTAGGATGACAACAAGTCATCAGTAAATGGTATGCGGCGAAGTCACTTTGGAGGTTTTCATATTCATCTTTTTGTTCTTTAATATAGGTGAGCTTCTGCTCTAGCGAACCATGGTTTTTATGCAACTGCATTACCCTTGCTTGGCATTCCTCTATTTTCTTATCTATTTTTATAATTTTCCTTCTCTTCTCCTGACATGCACCCAGCAGCTCTTTGAGATTTTCTATTGCTTCTTTATTTTGTTCATATTCTAAACTTTTATTTTGCAACTGTTCAAGCTCGACTTGCTCCTTGAATAAATTGCTTTCTGCTTTTTCAATTCTAAGTTTATTAGTTACTATCGAAGTTGCAAGAGTGTTTCTTTTGTCAACGAGAACATTATATTTTTGTATATGATCCTCTACCTTTTGCGGTTCGAGGTCTCTTATCAGCGCGCCGGTTTCGTTAACCTCGCGAGAACACGAGGAAATATTAGAATCAGAAATTTGAATTAAATTTGTTGCCGCGTGGGCGTCTTTAATAAACTTACAAGTAGGGAAGCTCGAACCACAAGGTACTTCCGAAAGCAGACTCTGCTTACGGCGGTTTCGTGAGGTTTCTTCTGATTCGTTCTCTATGATTTTGAATAAGGATGTTAAATGATCTTTCTTTTCATCTATAAGAATCTTCTTTTGTTGATAGGAAGATATATCAAAGTCGGACAGAAAGGAAGCTATTTTTTCGAATCTCTTTTCACTCTCCGCTAATTCTTTAATCGACTCTGTTTTGGTTGAAGTTTCTCTGAGAATGTTTTCTTTCTTTTGTTCTATTCTTGCGGTAGTCATGACTGGGTCAATAATTTCTGCTGGTACTGATTCTATTTTTGTTTCCAGTTCACTTAGGACTTCTCTCTCTTCTGCGATATCACTTCTTAGTGAAACACATGCTGCCTTGTTTGATTCAATGCTTAATTCGCTAGTGGTTATCTCTTTTTCAATATTACCTATCTCAACCTCAAAGTCGATACCTTCGAGGCGCCTTAAAGCCGCTTTGGTCACTGCGGATTCTTCTTTGGCAATTTTAAATTTCTTATCAAATATTTCCAAATCCAAAAACTTAGCTAAAAATTCTTTTCTTTTGGTCGAACCTTCATTGATGAAAGACAGAGAATCTAATTGACTAGCCATTGAAGTCGCTAGGAAGTCTTGAAGTGTTCCAAAGTATTTCCTAACATTCTTATCAGTGTCCTGTCTAGACGTCCCGTTTAAGCCCACAACGTTGCCGTCTAAGCCCTGTTTATAGAATTCCAGGTCAGTGGTAGCCTCCTTGGTCTCAACGCCCTTTAAACGCTTAGTGTACTTCTCTGACGTCCTTTCTATAGAGTACTCTGTATCGTTAACCATGATTACTGCCTTGGCCATGCAACTTGGGCGGTTCTGGTTAATGATATTAAGATTTTTTCTTATTGATTTTGAAGTAGAATTATATAAAGAATATAAAAGAGTATCGACAATGGATGACTTGCCTGAGTAATTCTTTCCAAATATTCCAACTATGCCTTCGAGTTTTGTAAAGTCAATAACATTGCCGTCGCCATAATTGAATAAGTTATCCCATTCCAAAGATTGCAAAGACCAGTGCACGTTTCTCATCACGTCTTCTTCTTCTTCAACCTGTGTGTTATATCTCTTGTTTAGATCGTATACTTTCTCTAAGACATCCTCAGAAACTTCAAACTCTTCAAGGTACTTTGCCATGAGCTTTTCTTGGGTCTTAAGATCTCTAAGGTCTTCTTGATTTATCCCCTCTGGTGCTTGAACTGCTATTTGTTTGCCAGCGGCTCTGTTTAGATATGTCACCGATTCTGGATTGTCTCTATACTTGACAATGTCCACAGCTTTTCTTACTTTATCTAAAGTAACATTTTCACTTGAAACAATTCTGAGGCGCGCGCCTTGGGGCGGCTTTTTGCGAGGAAGGTTGCCTGCCTTAGTAAGCTCGAGTGTTATAAAGGGTTTAGGGTTAGTAAAAGTTATAAGTCTGTTAGTAAAGTCTTCTTTACTTTGAATATCCCATAGTAAATATCCTTTGTCTAGTGACTCACCGAAGTTCTGCTGGATTGTTGAGCCAGGATACCAAATGCGGCCGCTGCTGTCTAGCTTCTGGGTTTTGTGTATGTCGCCAAGAAAACCAAAGTCAAAATCATTAAAGATGCTAATATCATGATCACCTCCTAGTGTCCAGTTACTATCAGTCTTCGATTTATCGATAGCTCCATGATATAGGGCAATGTTTATTGCCTCTTTGTTTGTTGGTGCTATCCAGTTGTCCTCGTCGAAGACAGAAAGTACGTTCAGGCAGAAGTTTTCTTTAAGTTTTACTTCGCCTGCATTCCTAATTAGGGTTAAACTGGTGGAATTTATGGCTTTCACTATCGGCGACAAAGCGTCTTGGCGGCTACTGTTCCTTAAATTTCCGTCATGATTGCCCAAAATAATATAAGTTGGCGCGATAGAAGAGAGGCTTACAAAGAACTCTCTACAAAGATCTACAAATTCTGGTGATATCTGCGTTTTAGTGTGGGCGATATCCCCGCAGTGAATGATATAATCTACTTTTTCTTCTTTTAGTGATTTATAAAGTTGTTGGAATACTTCTCTGTATTCAAAGTGATATTTTAGATTCCTGATATGGGTATCAGCAATATGAGCAAATCTCATTTATTCTCCAATGCTATTTTATATATTATATAATATTAGGAGAGCTTTGTCAAGAAGTTTTTTTAAGGCCGAATTCGGAGAGCTGGCCGGGGGTGAGCTTTTCAAGAATGATAGCGAATGCTTGTTTTTCCGATTCAGTGAGCGCGGTCAAGTCTCCTGTTGCGGCGAGATGATCCATTTCTTCTTTGATAATCTCTTTTAGTCTGCGTTTGGTTATGTCCATGTTGGGGGTCCTCTTCAAAAATCAAGTTTGTATTTTAAATAGTCTAAATCTGTCATAAAGTCAGCATTTAGTTTTCGGTGTTCAAATTCTTGTCTAGGTATCTCGGCTGCATCTGAATAGGGCTCAATTGGAATACTTTTACATTCCACCCCATATTCTTTAAACTTCTTTGCGATGGCCATCTCTTTACCTTTCGCATCTGTGTCCAGGGCCAAGAACACCTTATCTTTGTTCCTGCAAATTTTCTGAAAGAGTTTGTGACTCTCCCGAAGCAGGGAACCAAGTATGGGGATTGCATTCTTGTGCCTTATCGCGTCAAATGCACCTTCGACTATAACAATGTCGTCATCCCAGTCTATATTTAAATCGTTAAAGATAATATTTTTATTAACTCTTGGGTTCTTATATTTCATCCAATCTCCGGAATAAGATCTCGCGATGAAGTAGTTCAGTTGGCCTTTGCAGTTAAAAGAGGGAATGATTATGCGGTGTTCGTATTCGCCGAAATCACAATAGCCGATTTTCCATTTTAGAATATCAATGTCGGTTACGTCGCGGGAATATAAATATTCCAATGCTTTTCGCTTCTCAGGTGTTTTCTTGCCGGTAAGAGTTTTGAATCCTTCTGGCAATTTGATAATCTGATCTGGCTCTTCTGTCGGCTCTTCAAAAATGAACTCATATTTTGAAAGGTCGACCTCGTCTGCAAGATTTGACCACTCTCCATAATATTCTGGTGCAAATTTGCCAATGAGATATGATATTTTATTTCCGGAGAAGCCGCAGACCCAGCATTTAAAAGCGTTTTTCTCAATGTTTACGGACATTTTGAGCTTGTCGTGATCACATTTTGGGCAACGGAAAAGCATTTCGCCGCTGGTAGTCCAGTTGCGGCCGAGGGCTTTTTTAAGGATTTCCGCCTTTTCTGACAATGTTTTCTCCCGCTAAGGCTATTATTATACTATCGCACATATCGTAAGTTCCAGGTTTTGGATTACCATGCTTTGTATATAATACCTCAAGATCGGGGTATTTGTCAAGTATAAACTGCAAAACTTTTTCTTTAGCATTCTCGCCGCGTTTGATGGCCACGCCGGCCTGCTTGCGAGCCGAAGTGGCGGCCAACATCTCTGGCTGCATATCGAACAACTCGTAACACATCCAAGAGACCACGCCGTTGAATCTCGAAAGGGTGGATAGTGTCTTGGCTGAAGAGAATCCAGATCTAAAAGATTGCAATGATTGTTCTATATAAATTTTGTCAATGGGATATCTGTCTTCCATCTCTATCAATTTATTCTTTATAAACTTAGCTTTTTCGTAAAAGGTAGGAAACAATCGTTTATTTCTAGTGTCCCAAAATAAGCTTTCGATTATTTTGCCATGTTGCAGAATGGTTGCGCCTGTTATAGACGTTGAGATATCAAGGCCGAGTATTGTTTTTCCTGAGGTGTTCAATGTATTTCTCCATTAAAGTTTCTTTTTCTTCGCCTTCTGCATGATACCAGCCCCAAACCAGAGATTCTTCTATCGTGTCTATTTCATCTTCCAAGATGCGGTTAGTCTTTTTCATCATTTGAATTTGCTTCTTTGTCGGCGATGGCGGTTTTATTCCTAATTCTTCAGCGATCTCTACTATACCACAATAGTCGTTGGCCTCTAAATACATTCTTGCTTTTTCAAAAAGTAATGCTTTATAACTCTTCTCTTCCCAAGGATCGTTTAGTGTTTTATCCGGGTGAACTTTTGCGGCTATCTTTTTAAAAACTTGCTTTAAGTTTTCATCTTTTTCTTCTTTTATTGCCTCTACAGTTTCCCCTTCATCTTCTGGTGCCTCGAATGGGGCTGATTCTTGTATCTCCGGATTGGGCCGCGGCCTGGATGATTTTTTGACGGGTAAAATATTCGGATTATTTGAAAGAGCTTCCATGAAGGTAGTGTGGGCATGTTGGAAAATGTCTTTAGATAATTTTAAAGTAGTTTTTAAATATCTTGCTCTTACAACTAAAAGCTGGTATTTGCCATCTACTTTCATTTTGGCACTAGAAGTCTAGGCGCATCTTAATCATGTAATCACGATCAGATGTCTTTTTCACTGGGTTTGCTAATGTTGCCACTGCTATGAGGTTTTTGTTCTCGTCGTATATCCCAACTTTTGAAATATATGTTGTACTCTGAAACGGTGCATCGAAATTCACAAAATTAGATTTTGTTATATTTTTAATTATCTTATTTGGCTCGGAGTAGCTTCTTTTGCCGGATGATGATTGTTTGCTATCTCGCACAAAGAAACTAGGGTTTGTAGAGAAGTTATACCTTCCTTTTTCCGCGAAAGCAAACATGGTCAAGGTTGGAATCTTGTTTGTGCCTTTAAACTTTATATCATAAGAAGAAGAAACCACACTGGTGTGATTGATTGTCTCGCCCACGACGGGGAGGCCAGTACCGAAAGATAACCAAGTCGGAGGACCTAGCGATCCTTGGAAAAACTGATCAGTATATGAGCCAGCAGAAAGATCCCAAGAGCCAGTCAGAAGCATTATACCCTGCTCGTATATCGCCATTCCCGCTGTGGAGCCGACGTTTGGACCGGTTGTTTCTATTAGAATTCCGTCTTTGTTAGAGTCCTTAAGCTGAGCAACCAATGTGCCGGTTATATAATAATTTAATTCAACGGAGCCCTTGTCTATTGTTGAGCCATAAAAAATCCCTGGCGCACAGACCAGATTAACTTTGGCGGTGCCCAAGGTGCCATATTCGAATACCTGACCGAAAGCGTCGCGACTGTTTATCACGTTCTTAAGTGCTCTAATATATTTCTTATTTGCGCCTGCAGGGATTGTAGAGCCAATATTCTCAAAAGTTTGATCAGTAAATTCTGGGCCAGAGTCTACAAATATCCTGCTTAGTCCAGCTTTCATTGGATAGCTTTGAGTGAGGTGGGCACCTGGTGCAAACTGGTCTTGGTCGTCAAATTGTGACGTGCTTATTGTTCGATTAGCGTACCTTGTAGTATCTTTTTCGATGAAGGAGTAAGCCAATGAGTCAGATGGGCGATTAATGTTTATTTCATGTAAACTTATTTCGCCGTTTGATATATGTTTTACTTTGTTGGAAAAGTTGCCGTCTAAGAGAATTTCATCTTCCTTATAGACAGAGCCACTGTGAATTACAAATTTATAGGCCGGCTTGGCAACCAAGGTACTGTATATTAAGTCTTGGCCATCAAACCTTTTGAAAGACATTTTAGTAGTCCAATCTGACCCTCAAGGTCAACTCATTCGTGGGATCCTTTCGAAGAGGCTCAGAAAGCTTTGCAACCGCCAACAACTCGTTATCTGCAGAGTACAGGCCAACAGTTGTAGCATATGACCTAGGTGGCATTTGATTGTCATTATTCTTTACTAGAATTTTACTTCCGCTTAAATAGGTCGGATTTGAACTATAATTGAACTCGTTATGATTTGCTCTGCAAAAATAAATTGTAGAATTCAATTCTGTTGTATTGTTGAATTGGATGTTTTGGACCCTATGTAAGAATGCATTTCCTAGGGCGTCTATGTTAGATCCAGTAGCTAGTGCTCCGTGGAATTGCCCGGCAGCGTCCATCTGTGTCGTGGGAACAGGGCCGAGGACGGAACTGGATAGGATTGCTATGCCGGCTTGATAATATAATAGGCCGACACTATTACTAGATGCATCTTTAAGAATACCATATTCTCCAGCTGGGGAGTTGACGTTATAACTCGTAGCCGCTCCTGTATCGGTTATAGTGGAGCCGGACGCGAAGGGAGCAGCATAAGTGGAGCCTGTACCAAGCGTCATGGAAAAGCTTCCTTTTTTAATTTCGTCTTTCGTCAGCAGACGGGAAAAAGTAACTACAAATGCTTCGTCATATTTGGGGCCGCCTGCAGCGAAATCGCCGTCTTGGTCAAATCTTCGGATTTTACTGTCAGTGTCAAATCCAGAAAGAACCTGGGCCATTTGAGAATAAATATTACTCTTCTTGGAGTGTTGTGTGTTAGATGCCCCAAAGAAAGAAGAAGAAGCATGATAGCCATAAGTCACATCAAAAATGTGATTTGCCGATGAGCTTGCGTAAGGATAGTCATACACTGACTGAAACATGCCGTGTGAAAAAGTTTTAATATTTGAGTTGGCGCTATAAGTGCCTGATACTAAAGTGCCTGTAATTGGAATTGCCTCGTGAAGCAACGTTCGAGAGCTGGTTCTATCAGACTCTGCAAAACTCTTAAAAAATGTATTGGCCATTGTTCTCTCCTAAACTATGAAGTTCTCTTTACTATTCTTATTGGGATGTCGATAGAGTACCCTGTTGTGACACCAACAACGTTGATTAATGTGTCAATATATTTATAAGTACTTAATGTGTAATCGCCCTTGATGACGATGTCTTTGCCGGATGTGATAGTTGTTCCTATTTCGTTAAACAATGCAGTCGATTGTCTCACATGCATTGACGTCCGCGGGTAAATTCTTAATATAGAGCCTAAGGGCCCTTCGAAAGCTTCAAAAGTTTCCGCGAAAGTGAGGGGATCCGAATTACCAATTATGGACGGCCGTATCTGCGCTCTTGCATCGATAATTTTTGCGCCGGTGCCCGGCTTACCTTCAACACAGGAGGTGCCGTCGCCGATCGAAACGTAGTAGGAAGCGACGCCGTCATCATCGACGAACTGGTTAACCAAGGGGGAAGAGACCGCTGGGACGCCAGATGCTATGCTGTTCCCCGCTAATTGATGGATTTGAATCAGGCGGTGGTCAGCTCTGATTAGAAAAGCTGTCTCCACTAAGTCGTCCGATAAAGAAGATTTAAAAGAAAGTCCTGATTCTGTACTGTCAATTCCCTGATCGACTGCAATGTGGGTTGTCTTGTCGGTAATAAAACTCGTACCTTCTCCCCTGAGAATTCCCTGTAAAAATACGTTCAAAGGCTGTGAGCCGCCGTTTTGCTCAGTCTGAGTGTCCGCCAACAGCACATATCCTCCTTTAAACTCGTCATTATCAACTTGTGTTTTGTTCTGTTCATTATTATTTAATTTAAATGTGGGGAGCCAAAGAATGTTATTCCTTGTCATGGTGACTAGTTTGCTCTTCATAAGTGAGGTGTTATTGGTGAAAGCTTCCAGTACTGGGGTCTGCATAATTTCAAGATCATAAAAAGCCGAGCCGCTAGGGTGGGCGCCGTTAAAGACACCATAATTAACCTCTTCGTCACCTAACGCAAACTTTGTAATTTTAAAATTTCCTCTCGCCATGCGTTGGCGGCCGGCGTCAGTTAGTACTGCGTCTAATATGATGTCGCCAGAATTGTCTAAAAAAGCCATTAAAACACTCCCTTTTTATATTAAAAATCACTAATAAATAGTATTTTATTTTAAATAATCCTTTTATATTTCTTGTTTACTCTTCAGCTGCAATGGTAGTCTTCTTGTTGCTAAAGGTGACATTTAAATCTATCTTTTTGCCAGTTGTTTTTGATTTTATTCGAATTTTAAAGTTTTTATCCCACACTTTGTCTTCTTGCCTAACGTTTCCTATCGATACTTTTTCTTTAGTTGGCGCAGTATTTTGAAAACTCTTCGTGTCAGCAGGGCCCTTGAGGCCAAGTTCTTTTCGAAGTCGGCTGAGCGAAGATTCATCTTCTTGGGGTTCTACTTCTATTTCTTCAAATACTTGATCAAAATTAATGATTCGTTGGTCAACACTTGGGCGTATCTTTAACATTCTCTCAAATGAAAGTTTAAAATCTTTAGGCTTAACATACATCTCATATGGTTCCATTTCCATAAAAATGCCGTTTTGATAACTTACTATACGAACCCTGAAAACCTCTGTCGGGTTAGATAACCCTCCCTTATCATAAGCCCTAAATATATAATAATAATACTTATTTGGCTCCAAGTCGACAATAAAAAAACCTGTCTTCCCAGTGGCTGGTACTCGTCTTCTTACCGCCATATCATGTGAAAAGTCGCGATAACTCTCTGGCTGGTTTTCAATCCTTATCATCTCGAATTCAGTTGGCAAAGAATCTGACTTATATAATATTTTAGATCCAGGGCGCTTGTTTTGGGCGCGTGAAGATTCTTCTACCAAGCCTTCGTCTTCTGGATATATAGCTACTGGTATTTCTTCTATCTCTCCGTAATTCGCTTCCAATAACACTGAATGTTTATTATCGATTCCATGATGAGGCAAGAAAGAAACCTGTGGAGATAGTGGCGGCTTATCAGATATCGCTACTGTTTTCTCAAAAAAGGGTGCATAAATTAAAGATATTGAACGGCCAGAGCGAACCCCTATATTAAAGGTTGCTGTTGAATGATGATAATTCTGAACATTGTCTACGGATCCTCCTGGAGCCCAAGAATATTGCGTCATATTCTCGACGTATTCATATTTTGTGCCTATAACAAAGTTTATAGTAAAAATCTTATATATATATTTTCTGCCTGGTAAGATTTGGGTGTCTAACAGATTTATTCTCGAAATGTTGTCATTGTCCATCAATAAAAATTCTTGAATCTTTTCTTCTGTTTCTGTTCCATCTTCTTCTTTGTTTATCCTGTACTTCTCAACTTTGTAGCCAATGACTTCAGAATAAGCTTTTCTTCCATATAAAATATCTGCGAAAGATCTTTCTAGTTTTGCTTCCTCAATATGTTGATCCATTTGGTTTATAAATATTTGACTTCTTATTGCTTCTTCTAACTTCGCCATTTCCTGGTTGGCCCAACCTGTATAATAAAGTGGGTACTCCATAAGTTCCCTTGGCCAAAAATATCCTGCAGTGTTGCGGCCAGTGTTTGCAGGAACGGCAGATATTTGTTGGTCAAACCCAACAAAAACGTCTTCCTCTATATTTTGTATTGCTTTATCGTTAACCGTATTGTTAACGTTTTGTTCTCCATCTGTTGAGATGAATTGATCATCCAGCACTTTTGTGAAAAGCTTTCGTTCTATTTCTCGAGAATGGTTGTATGTAATATCATCCGTCAGGAATTCCATGACTATTGTATCCATCCTATTTCTCTGAAGTAGTGAATTAATATAGCCGGCCTGTGTCGTGTTTATTCCTATTTCCACATAGTTAGTCAAGCTACCTCTCAGAGCTTCGTTTATTTCCTCCAAAGTTTCGACTTTATTACTTGGGAATTTTAAAACTGACTCTGTTTCGAAATCAAGATCATTCTCAATTTCTTCATAATTTGAAATCAGCATCTGGTTATATGCCACCTCAAAGGGTGGTAAGTTTTCAACCAGTAATTGGCTATCGTCGATAAGACGAGTTATTTGTTTAGCTTGATAATACTGGTATACATTGGGCACTTGCAATTCTGTCTCGATGTCTGCATGTAGTTCGTGATTTTCTGCTTTGACTTTGATATCTGCACTGTCAGATGGAGACATCAATACATTATTCATCTCGCTTTCAAAAAAGGCAGCGGGCGCATCAAAGACATAGTCTTGAAACTGCTTTCCAAAATCTATGTTCCCGCCTTTATAAAAATTCCTTTTTTCTGGATTGAATGGCCACCAAGTGCCCCGGGGGCCTGTTGACCATTCGGATGACTCGCGGCCCTTTAAATAAATGTCCATGAGATGGGAAGCCTTTGTATTTGCTTGCATATCTGCCTGGGTTCGAAGAAACCGGTCTTTATTAAAAATAAATGGAAAATTCTCTATCGTTGAATAAGGATAATCTGGAGTGGGAGTGCCAAAGGTGTGCTTAAGGTATTGGCCACCGAGATCGTTCCGGCCGCGAGGGGGAAATGGGTGAAAAGATATCGCCACATACTGGGGAAAGAAGGAATTATCGCCACCTGCAAAGGACCGGTGTACAGGCCCTGTTCTGGGGTCATCAATTAGTCGGTGAACCATGATTTCTGAATCGCCATCAAAACTCCAAAAATTTAGAATCGCAAGACGGAAGCGATCTGCTTGTCTTACAACCTCCTCATTTGTTTTTTGAGAAAGCCATATTGACGAGCCAATTAGCTTTCTTTCGGTTAGCTGTTGTGAAATAGCCAACTGATAAAAACTATTCTCATCAATTGTTGTTAAGTCTCTCGTCGCTGAAACATACTGTATTTCTGGTTGGGGTGTCAGGGGCGAGGTTTCTTCTGACGTCTGAGGCAGAGAAACCTGCGGTGCTGCCTCTGCAAACGGCTCTTCCGGATTCGGAGTAATTTCTGGACGGGAGCTAGTTTCCTCTGCTGTTCTCGAGCGGCGGCCTCGCCGGCGACGTCGTGGGGCAGGGGGAGTGGCTTCCTCTTCACATGGATTCTGTATTGGCATAATATTATTTATCCGCTAGTTTAAAATAAATAGATAAACTAGTAAGATTTTCCTCCTTTAGTCGGAGGTCTTCTAGACTGGCTAGTGGTGGCCTGTTCCACTTCCGCTTCCACTTTAAGAAACTTTACATTGTTCGCTAACACTACCCCAGACAATGAATCGCTATCTTTCTTATAGATAACTATGCCAGTTGTGCCACCAGTTTGCGCGGGAACCAAACCTTCTACTGGGTCAATTGTATACGGGTTAAATATCTTATCTTTTATAGAGCTTTCAGCTTCTTGGAAATTCTTATTTTTTTGGTCTCTTGTTCTCCCAGTGCTTGCATCTCCTGTTATCTTTTCTCTATAGGAAGTCGCACTCTTTGCTTTAGTTATATTTTTGTGAGTCGCCAAGAGAGTTTTTACTTTACCGTAAAGGTCACCTAATGCTTCCTTTCTAAAGAATAAATCTTTGTATTGTTTTTCTGTCTCTTCCTCGAAGTGTTTTTGATTGTCGGAAGAAATTATAGAACTATAAATTGAAGACTGAAGATCTTCAGATATATACTTTACTTTTTCTGGTGTTTTATTTTCTGTGGCCGCGGCGCTTGTGCCTACTGCTTCTGAGACTAAAGATTTAAATGTAGTATTACCATACTGAGCTAACAACTCATCAAACTCTACCAACTCATTATCAATACCATTCTCTTTATTTTCTGAAACTATTTCTGCTACTTTGCTCCTCTCTACAGCTGCCATCACCTTAGATGAAAGTTTTGATAGCTCTTCTGATGTGGTTGCTGCCCCTGGAGTGGCTATTATTTCCATCTCAAATATCTTAGCAGTTGCTTCAGAGAATTCTCCAGTACCTGCGAGGTTTGGTATTTTTACGGAAGGATTTGATTTAATACTCTTATCCGATGTCAGGGCGAAGAATGAGCCCGGGCCTGCAGCTGCAACATTATTGGCTTCAGTAGTTTCTGGAGTTGTAAACACGCTTATTCCTCTTACTGCTTCTGATCTTATATTCGCAACGCCGCGCAGTCTTATGAGTTTATCCGGGAATTGCAGGCCCTTATTCACATTCTTTTGAAAGGGCCCAAGATTTGTGATCTCTCCTAGTGCTTTTCCGGATTGGTCTATGATTGAATCTAATCTTGTTTTCAACTTTAAGCACAAATCTAGAAAATATTCTAAACTTTGTAAAGTTGTGTTTTCCGCTAGCAGACTAGTTTTAAGAGCAGATTTAGAAGTGTAACTAAACCCAGAATTTGCAGTTAACAAATAATAAACAGAAATATAGGCTTCTACAATATTGTCGGTCCTATACCGGGATTGAGTTGAAAGCGCTTTGAAAGACGGTGTAAAATCGTCAATCGAAAAATTATAGTTTCCAGTTGTGTTGTTCACCTCTCTTGCTCTCTGATCTGATAAACCATCTGCGAATTGGTTTCCGTTATAGTAGTTTGATTGCCTGTGATCAAGGTAAGGCCTTCTGGCTTCTGTTACATGTTCTGAATAGACCTTGAGAGCGCTAGCAAACTCAGATTGCTTTTCAACCATGTACTTTTTTATGCCGTCTTCGAGGGTGATGTCTAAAACGTACTCATACCAGCCATAACTAACATTTTCAAATAAATCATAGTCGTTGAGAATTATAGTCTTGTTTGGACTGGGCGTTGAGTAATTTTCTCGTATCTGTGCAAGGGAATTAGTTTTGGTTTGGAGAAAGGATGTTGAGTTCTCCACTCTTGATGAAGTAGTGTTAATAATATATTTCTCTGGTACGTCGGTGTCATAAATTTCAGGCTCTGGAGTAGAAACCGAATTATTCCCTACGCTTCCACTAGTGATTCTCCTTCTGAAAACCGAAAGTTGCTGCAGCTTCGATTTGGATATTATATCGGCATATATGGCCTGGCTCCAGGAACCCAGAAAGTCTTGGCCCTCATGCAAATCCAGAATATGGCCGAAGCTCGAGTTGTTTGATAAGATATCACCGACTTTTATCAGAAAGATATTACCGTGATATGAACGGGCGCCATTATTAATTTGAATCCACGATAAATCATTTGGATGAATTCTCGCGTCGGACACATTAACATTTCCTTTTTTAATGCTTTTAATTGTTAGTTTTTTCAGCTCTTCGTGATATGTATTGTTTTCTGCCGAACCAATTGATGTCATAAGTCCGGATTGCGCTTTTAAAGTCTGGAGTATGTCATCTCCAAAAGATAAATTCCCAGTTGGTGTGGCGATTATTTCACCAGGGCCGACGTAACCAGAGAAAGTGTTTGTATCAGTTACGGGTTCTCCAAGAAAATTCAATGCTTCTTCAATAAAAAGTCTTGAGACAATTTTGTTATTTGGAATAACCCTCGATGTTAGTTCTTGGCGCTCGGACATGTCTCCTTCTGCTGGGCCAGTCATCCATCCCACATAATTGTTGGGCCCGGGTCGAAGGCTACTATGGTAATGAGATGGCCCGTCATAGGGGTCGCCATCGGGCGTAAAGAATATCTTTCTCGTCTCTGGTACAATCATTCTATTATTCTGGGCATCCGGTGAAGATACTAAACATTTCTCATAAAGTAATTCACTTCCAATCTCAGCTAGGGGCCTAAGAACACTTAATCCAAAATCTTCTTTTATCTTTTTTAGATCTAATTGGGCGAATGCCAGTATATTTAATTCGGGTCTGCGGGCCCGAGACGAGAAAGGGTCGTTAATTAAGTTAATAGAAACCTGAAATGGCGTATTTGAGCCGCTTTGGTCATCTTCCGGAATAACTTCTTGAGTTTCCGTCGCCGTGAGCGGGTCTTGAGCGAAATATTGACCTTGCAAAATCTCGTCTAAAGTCAAAGCAGTGTGACCTTTGAGGTTATATGGGTTCTCTATTTCTCCGTTAAGGTCAGGTGATGCTGGCCCCAAGGAGTCTTCCCAATTTTCCATGGGGCGCTCTGGGGAAAGCATAAGGTGACCTACTCTCTGGCTTGGGTAATAGAATTTAGAAATCTGACTAGGTGCTAACCCCGGTGCAGCAATAAAATAATACTTAATATAAGAATTAAATTCTGCAGACCCTAGCCAATTGTCATAGTTTACTTCTCTAGGTCTGCGAAGAACACAGGTAAGCGTCGCCTTTTCTCCGGAGATAACAATCCTTCTGATTGCAATCTTAGGAAGTAATTCTGACATTCCTATCGGATTGTGGTGTGCTGGCATTTTAAATTATTCCCTGTCCCTGCGGAAACGGTCAGATCTTGCATCGCTTGGGGCGCGCTCTTCAATTTCTTCATCAATCTGTATTTCAAAATATTTCTTAACTTCTTCTTCCGATTCTAATCTTATTAATTTTCCATCTTCGTCGATTTCAAATATCTCAAGCTCAAAGTTCTCTAAAAGATTGTCAATATGAAGTTCCTCGATGTCTATGACTATATTTTCTTCTTTTATTTTTATTAAAGATTTGTCCAAAAACTCAACTTCGTTAGATAGTAGGTCCATATAATTCTGATATTCGACCAATTCTTCTGGGATTTCTATTTCCCTTATTCTATCTTCGAAAAGTTCATAAGAGGATGATATGTTTAACTGCGGTATTGCCAAGGAAATTCCACTGGTTGCGACGGTGTCGACAGAGCTGCTGATGCCTGAATCTAAGATGTTTACATTGAAAGCCGGCGCGGAAGGGGAATTAACCATAGAATCCTGTAAAGGATACTTCAAAATCTTGTCTGCGATGATTGGATCTTGCCTTCTTTTGATTTCCATAAAGGGTTTTAAAGAACCTGAATTTATTAAATTTTCGTTCTGGTCGAAACGCTTATAGACTGGAGTCACTATATGTTGCGTTCTCATCCTCTGAGTTTCAGTTATTCTATCTTCTGATTCATTCTGCTTCTCAGTTATATCTGCAGCTTCAGAGTTATATAAGATACCGTCGTCGAAAAATTGATAATAGACTGGCCGAAAATGGCCTCTTGCTAACAAGTTTTTTCCAAACTGTGTAAGCTTTATATCTATAACGTCTTGTTTTTTGTCGAAAAAAGCCATCTTATATTAATCCTTCGTCCGGCGCGTCGAGACATCTGGGAAGTTATCCACCGCTGGGAGGGCTGCAGAATCATAGTTATAACTATCAATCTTAGTCTCTAGTTTAATTAGTTCAACGAATGAAAAGTAATCGTAGGGCCAGTTGTACTGCAGGGAGGTCGTTCCGTCTTCTAGCCTGCCTGGAAGACCTTCGGGAAGCGCTAGTTCTCCAAGAGATGACTTACTATCTTTTACATACTCCATCTTTTCAATATTTGAGGACCTAGGGTCAATAGAGAGTTTTCTTATTTCTTCCAGGCTAGTCTTGCCCCTTTGTTTCACCTTGAATACCAACCAACGCGTTTTGTTATTTTTATCTTTCGGTGAAAATGTTGCACGAGGGTCTGCGGCTGGAGACAAGTTTGATCCATTGAAATCGACAGTCTCCAAATAATGACTGACGTAAGAGGTGTCGTTGTGCGGACGAAGTCGACTGAGTTGTTCATCATTAGTATACGAATATCTTGGATTAGCTGTGGAGTCTGCCGTTGTGGGATATAAGTTTTGCCATATATTTGAAAGATCTTCCTGGTTAAAAGACGCATGAAACTGAAAGAAATACATCATAAATGGATTTGGACTTGTCATTTTTACATCGTTTCTTAGAAAGTCTAGTTGAGGCGGCAAGATATATTCGTCCATCATAAAAAGCTGATATTCTATTGCATTAATGGGCGAGTCACTTTTAAGTGTCTTAGTTCTAATATCCATATTTTTAAGGAATTCTCTATACTGACGAATAGTTGTTATTTCATCAGTAAGCGGTTTTGATTCAAGCTCTTTTTTAAGTGTTTCAACATTCGTTCGGGCATCGTCGTAATGTCCCGTGTGGAATTTAATAAATTCTACCTTATTGCCATCGTCTTCTCTGATTACATAGGGGATTGCCACTATCGCTTCCTTTACCAGTTTGCGATTTTCAACAGGGCCGATGCGTCGGCGGTAAGTCTTTGGCTCGTTCAGGCCGGAGACCTTTGAGTATTCTCTGTCAGCGGTATTAAAGCCGAGCTTCTCAGCAAGACCGGGAAGCTTGGATACTGGGTTTGGCACATCTTCTATCTTCAAAAAGTAGCCCTTAGGAGAAGTAGCTTTCAACATCTCCCCCTTTTGATGCCACATTCCCATGGATGATGTCAGAAAGTTTCCGGCCGTCACATTCGGGCGTGCAAGGCCGCGTTCGTAATAAGAGTCCCAATACTTGTTCTTCCATGGAGAACCACTCACGACAGTTACAGAGCTGCCAGCTAGATCGAGAGCAGAAGCGCTAACATGGGTAAAGTCTAATACGGGGGTTTCCCACTTCGTCTGAATAACCCATCTTGAAAGTTTTTGATTCGGGTCAACGCGAAATCGATTTGCATCTTTCCCGGGTTGGCCGGCATCTGCAATCGCTTCTATATTATCTGTTCTCAAACTAACGCACAGTCCCAAGTTCAAGGAAGCAGAAAGTGACATCGCGTGCTTATAGTTTGTGTTAGTGGCAGAGTTTGAAGGCACCTCATTAAAGTTAAAGTATTCAAAAGTGCTGCTTTCTATAATATCCTTTGCACCGTATTCCTTTGTTTCTGCTGGTGTAAATGTAATTTCCACGTAGGGGTCTGCGTTAGGATCTAAAAATGGTGGAACGTAAGGCATAAATCCATGTTCTGTCTTTGAATTGACGCTTGAAGTAGTCCAAATCGACGGGGCAACCTCCCATGCGAAGGCAGGGTTTGTTTCTGCATAAATATTAGTGCTAAGTGTTACCTCACCGTCGTTAACATCTTTAAACCATGGTTTCTCGTAGAAAAGAAGTCCATTCGCGGGTGCACCCAGATAAGAAGAAGAAACAGATAGTACAGCGCCGGCTGAATTGGCTGTAAAATCTAGTCCTGTTACACTGCTTGTCAGTGCCAGCGCCACAAGGTTTGCTACTGTCGCACCTAGACCCTTGGATGTCTTTACATCTATTAAAGCTGTGTCAGTGGCGCTTCCCTGGTATATCAAGAGATCTCCTCCTGAAAAGCTGGCGTCGTGGCCACCAGGTGGAGAATAACTAGTGGAATCATATAGATACACGTCTAAGCTTTCAAATTCCTCATCTCTAAAGCTAAAAAACGGTAAATAACTTTGGTTGCTCTGACCCGCAATATCGTATTTTTGTGTTCCACCTCCAGAGCCGGAATGGTCATTGAAAGAGATTTCCATATTTGCATATGCGCTGGGTACGGATTGTGTGTATACTGTCAAATCAACTCCGTCTCCTCCGTCGTCTACTGGTGGGCCGAAGGCAGAATGTCTATCATACATTGTCGTATCCACATTCGTTATTCTTGCTCTCATCTTATATGACGACCCGGACGTGAAATTCTCTTTTATTGGCTTTGATATTGCTGTTGTCAAGTGGCCATCATCAATAAAGAAGTTGACAGTCTCCGCTGCAAAATTTTGTATTGCCATGGTATATGGTGCTAGTTGTTTGGAAAATTTCTCTTTTGTATTCCCCAAATTCAGGCCTAAGCGCTTTCGGGCATCTTTAGGTTCAAAAAAGCCGAAAAATGAAGGCCTCTCTATGATTCTGTGCCAGTGATCTGTACCATAGATCAGACTTGCGCTTGGGTGTGGTTCGTTATCATAAATATCTTCCTGAAATAAGTTTACAGGGCTCATCAAATCCTCAAACTGGATTCTCTTAGTTGTATGACTTTTAATTCGGGGTATACCACCATCAGTAGTGGAATTAATTAATGAACCAGTAAAAGCAGTAGTGGCTGACATAGAGAGCGCCGTGAAACTCTGGATTGCGCTTCCAGTAGCCATGTTCGCGTATACACTTGAGAAGTCTCCATAAAAAACAGGGTAATCGACTGCAGTGCCGGCTTTAATTGAGTTGAACAATATGCCAGGGCCAAACAAAGGCTTAGAGGCTTGATATCTCGATGCGTTGGCGCGTAAAGTTGCATACCTTTTTGCGTCTTCTGCACTAATACCTGCAGGTGGGTCAGCTATCTCTGCTGCATCAATAACTTGTGAATTAAGATAATGCTTCTGAAACAGCGTAGTTAGTTCCAATGCCCTTTCTGCTGGATAAAATCCTTTGTAGGGCAGGAATTTCATCGCTGCTTTGCACTTAAAGTTAATTCTTGCGTGGGCAATTTTATTATTCTTGTCTCCTTCCGCGCCGACAATCTCTTCATCATATGTTGAAAAGTATTTCAAGAAATCGCTGTTTGAATAAGTTTTAAAGAAGTTTCCTCCGATATTCACATCTCCGGATGAATTAGGGTAAGCTGCCCCAGTAAGAGACAAAAAGTCATCTCCAATGTCCGGATATCGTCTTTCTTCCGATAATACCTGCTCTACATATTCGCTCATTCTAAATTCTGGCACAATAGAGTGATCTTGGCCTACAAGCCTTATTTCTTCTGAGTAGTCAGTGTAGGAATCATAGAATGGGCCGCGAGTAGTGTCTGCTGCGGACCACTTTGCTTCTCCAGCTAAATATGAGCTAGTAGAATACTCTTGTGGTATGCGTCTGTTGTAAACGGTCGAAAACGGAGGGGTTCCATACAAACCGTTATAACCAAGTGGAAAGGTACTAAAATCATTTTGTAATACACCTTCAGCTCTAGTTCCCTGGGCACCTATGCTGCTAGTTAAAAAGCTCTTCCCCAAAGTGAAATAAGATCTTCCTATATCAACTGGTAAAGCGCTGAAGTCCTTTCTAGAATCTAGTGGCCAGGTGGATGAGCTTATGTAACTACCAATCTGCAGGTTTAAGCTGCTAGTTGTAGCAGTTGACATGTCTAAAACATCATAGTCTCCAAATAATGACTTCTTATAATCATCCTGATTGAGACTAGTGTACTTTGAGAATGCCTTAACTGTTGGCAAACTTAGCAGTACTGAGCTGGTTTGGTGATTTATATTGCCTGTCAACAATAAATTTCTTGCTGCTCTAGTCGACTTCCATGGGAAATAATCAAAATTGACTCTTCCTCTTGCATTCTTTGTAAACGTGTTAATCTCTCTTGGGTAAATTTTCTCAATATAGTTTAGCTCGATTAATCTGTTATTGCCACCTTCATTCAACTCTAAATAATTACCAAGAAAATCAAGATATTGAGATTCAGAGTTTTCACTAGACATCGTATCTTTAAGAATTTGCATGTTTGCAAAACTGGTTAGATTATTCTGATAGGTTGTAACCATTGCCTCTGTAGCTAAGAGAGACCCAAGCTGAAGGCCTTCATAATAGTGTCTATCATATTTCCAATTAGATTCTCTCAGTTGCTGATCTAAGGCACCACCGTTTAGGCGGCCGGGAGTTGATGAAACAAAGTGTTGTGGGTGACGTGGGTCATACATATTGACCATGGACTGCTCGAGCGCTCGGCGTGAGGCGCCAAGAGGCTGAGGGTGTGTTATACATCTTGCTCCAGAAAATCTAGCTGTAACTGGCACATCTGTATAATTTTTTACCATCCTGCTCTTAGTCTGCAGCGTATTCCCTTCCGCTATCAAGTGGTTCGTGCGCGCATATGCGTTCGAGATCTCTGAGGACATTTGGGCTCCGAGATTCATTGAAGGGGTATTTCTAGCGGGCACTATGGAGCCAGTCCCAATTGTTGGATCTCCCAAAAAGACCCTAGAAAAAGTATTTGTTTTTCTGTGGGCTCTCATTATTGGGTGTTCTCCGCCCCTTAATTGCTTCCATGACGGCCAACCATAGGGCCCGTGGCGATTGAGAATAATGGTGTTGAGAAGAATTGCTCCGTCGGACTGATTTCCCCCGACGCGGCCGATGCTGCTGAATTCGTTAGGAGCGTTGATCAGCCTGAACGGGTTGATAAAGGACGCCGCGGCGCGTATATAAGAAGCATTACTCGTGCTCTCGACCTCGGCGCGAGGGAACACATAACTAGAATTGCCGAAGGTGTTGGTTCTTTCGTTTAGATCTTCTAGTAAAACGGAGTTGAGACCCAAGAAATCGACCGTCTCCTTTACTTGGGTGCCAAAATTCGATACGCTAAAGAAGTAAACTTCATCACCGTGATCACCGTCTATTATCGTTTCCTGACCCTGAGTCAAAAACTGTATTGACTTTGCACTTGAAGTAGTAAACAGGTGCTGGTGCCCAAAGCTGTCGTTGGCCTCAACAAAATCAAACTTTGTATTCGTCGCGCTGGCCGTTATCCAAGAATATCCAAAATCATTTTGTGGTATAGCATGCTGCACAAACCGGTTATCTGGCTTTGAAGTCTCGCCCAGGGCTCCGGTAGAGTGGAAGTAGTTTCTATTGGTCATGTGAATAGATGCTTGCGTGGCTGAACCTGATCTATAGCCAAACTGTTCTGATCTTTCCGTTGATAGGAGATTCAGTGGATCTCTTACTGAAAGATTGCGATAGTTTAATGTATTATAAATCGAGTACTCGCCAGATTCTTTATCCCTGCCGTATACGCCTTGTGTCTCTGGGCCACCAGGGGCAGAGAACTGATTAGCAATTACGTGCTCGGTTCTGCCTCTTACGGGAGCAGCGAAATCCACCATTCCGTATATATAGCCGGCAGTTATGGGCGCGATGACAATACTTCCACTTTCTGATAGATATCCGTTATTAATACTGCGGCCGTTTGTCATGACAATTTCATAACTCTTATCATAGTTACCAAAAGTGGCAGGTGTTATATCGCGATTTGTTTTAATATTCGCTATGTTATAAGCCGTCTGTATACCCATACCTCGAGAAGTAATCGACTTGGGGCCGGGTGACTGTTTAAGCGTCAGTGTTGTAC
>Ga0208010_1000058_pt1 | contig 32659 bp, 40 predicted proteins | sample 2_EtaG_FD_184074 | JGI IMG/M metagenome (GOLD analysis project Ga0208010, IMG submission 184074) | Marine viral communities from the Subarctic Pacific Ocean - 2_ETSP_OMZ_AT15125 metaG (SPAdes) (version 2) | ecosystem: Environmental > Aquatic > Marine > Oceanic | place: Pacific Ocean | collected... | reverse complement strand
TACTTGCAACCATCCTGTGCTATCCGTTACAGCCCCTGTAACACTATAACAGGCAAAGGTGGCAGGTGTGCCAGATTTCCGTATAGTTACATAGCCTTCATGCGTATCATTACTGCCATCATCTATGCTTGCAATTAAATCAGATACATCAGGGTTTCCAGTATCTGCCGAAGTTGCATCCATAGCCAGATTAGTAACTGAAGCTACGGTAGCATTATCAAATCTTATTTCCCCTGCACCAGGATCAGCCATTGTTGTACTACTGTCAAATGTATATTTCCATGCCAAAGCACCTACTGATGCCGTTGTATTTGTTTCAGATGTACTCGCTGCACTTGCAGATGTACTTGCATTACTTGCAGATGTACTTGCATTACTTGCAGATGTAGATGCAGCACTTGCTGAAGTTGATGCGTTACTTGCCTGTGTTGTTGCTGTTGAAGCAGAAGAAGTTGCTGATGTTGCAGATGAAGCTGCTGAAGTAGCTGAACTGGCTGCTGCCGTAGCTGAACTGGCTGCATTGGTTTCTGCTGTTTCAGCGTTAGTTTCTGCTGTTTCGGCATTAGTCTCGGCTGTTTCTGCGTTAGTCTCTGCTGTTTCGGCATTGGTTTCAGCCGTTTCTGCTGCTGTTTCAGAAGCTGCTGCTGCCGTAGCGGAAGCTGCTGCTGCCGTTGCCGAAGTTGCTGCCGCAGTTGCAGATGTAGCCGCTGCTGCTGCATCAACAATCAAATCCCATTTAGCCACATCGGTATTGGAACTGATAGGCTGGGAACCACTTGATGTATGGTCAGTATTACACCAATATATGTTATTATTACTGGTATCCTTTATAATGTCTCTGGCATTATAAGCAGTAGAAGTTGCCCAATTACCCCTGTTAAGACCGATTGAAGAGCCAAGTTCAAAGTCATTGCCAGCCTCATTCCAAATAATCGCCTTGTTCTTACGAGCATTAGCATCGGCACCTTCAGGCATGGTTAAGCCTGTCATCGTGGAACCTTCAGTCAACAAAACGGCTCGGTCAAACTTTTCTTCATGTTGATTATTTAAGACCGTGATATAATCAAGCTGGTCCTCAACACTTTCATTAAAAATTCTACCTGTATTCGGAAGATCAGTAGTCTGTTCAATCGGATACGCATAGATGATTGCCAACTTCTCACCGGAAGCAAGCGTACTATACGATGAACCGCCTTTAGGGAAGTCAACTGTTCCACCTCCTGCATCACCGGCTCCATTCACAGTATAGTCAGTATTATTGACAAGTGTGGTTTCCACTCCGGCAGAAGTGGTATGTACCAGTTTCAGATCAGAAGACGCAGCGATCTTCACGGTATAAGAGAATGATGTTGCTGATCCATTCCCTGATGAATTGTGTCTTGTGGGTATTGTTGCTGATATTGTCATAATTTTCTCCTATACATACAGTTATGAATTGATCATGTCAAGGTCTATTCTAATTTTTTAACGGAGGCGCTCCTAATGTTTGTAAAAGTGGCTCTTTAGAGAGTCCATCATCGGCAATCTCACTAATGCCTTCATATATATTAAAGAACTGTTGTACTGGCTTGCGAGTAACCTTGCCGTAAGCAGAGGCAAATCTTTTAACAGCATCATAGAACTCTTCGCTATCTATTTCTAACCCACTCTCCATAATATCTCCCATCCCTCTAATCATATCATCTGTGAACGCCAGAAACGGTATAGCCTCAACGTCAAAAGCCTTTAACTCAAAAGCCATATTATAAAAAGCCTGAAAAAGATCACCTATTAAAGCAATAGCATTAAGGTTTCCTAAAAATGCAGCCCTCCACAAATGCTCTTTATCAACCTTAAATCCATCTGCCACAAATTGCCATATCATAGGCAATAGAAAATGGTAAATAGCAAACTGCCTACCAGCCTGGTACGGAGAAATCTTACGCCTAAATCCCTGCCGAAGAGCCTGAAACTCTGCCCTTAAATATGACAACGGTGCCGATGAAAAGGCAGTCAAAGACCTACCCAAAGAGTGACCTCTCTGTAAGGGTGACAACTGATTCAACGCTTGAGACTGCTGCCTGTCAAGCGTGGTATCTTGTACTATTTTTAGAGCCTGAGCTTTTGTCTTACCTTGACTAAGAGAATACTTATACAAAGCCCATCCACCAGCATAGATAGCACCAATATCACCTATCTTAATATTGGCATCCATGAGCTTACTCCATCTAGTCCCTCTCTGTAACGATTGTTTTATGTTCTGAATGTCCTGTGCTATGTTGGCAATCGCTACTTCAGGGTTAGGCGCTCTGTTGGCAATAGCCGGAACCTCTTTTAATATTTCTATAGCCCTGTTCTTCCTGCCATGAGCAAGATCGTCAACCGCCTTTACAATAAAATCAAGCTCCCCTGCTATAAATGCGTGAACCGGCATTTTTTCTAAGTATGCAGGTATAGATAACAACTGCTTAACTCCTATTATAGGTTTGAGTCTTAGCACAGAAGCAGCAAAGCGAGAATTCATTTCGTTGATGGCTTTATCAAGAGCCTTACCCCTTTCGACTCTTCCCCTTATAAAATCTGTTACTGTCTCAGCCATTTGACTATACAATCCTTTGCCAAACTTGGATTCAATGGCTTTTTTTAATTTAGTATTAGTTATTATCTGCCTTATGTTTGTCAACTTATCTGCCGTTGCTATATAATGACTGACCTCAAATAGATGACGCTGCATCACAGCTTCGTCACTTGTTGGTTTAAATTCAAACCTATTCGCTGACCTCGCTTTATGTGAAGACAGGTTTACAGTTGCCCTCATAGCCTGGTCATTGTCAATCCCTAAAACATCCCTTCCTCCTGTTGTACGACTCCAGGGGAAATACCTTCCCTCACCAACATCATTCCTTTTAAGGTTTATACCATTGAGCTTTCTATATACTTCATTGTGTAAATCGTATAACTCTTCCATCATATCAAGCCTTGCCTCTATAATAGCCAAGTCGTTTTCATCTAAAAGCTGGTACAGTTCATCAAGAGTTCCTATCTTATCTTCTGTTGTCTCCACAAAGGCATTACCATCCTCAGCAAATAGTGTTTCATGTGATTTGGTCTGTTGCTCTGTCAGCTTATAATTTCTTATCTCAGCTATACTGAGATTAAGGACTACTGGTTGACCTTTTGCATTAACAAACTTATCACCCTCGCTTGCATCCCTAAAGCCTTGTTTAATTAACAATTTGCCGGCATTAAAACGCTTATGGTCTTTTATCATTTTTTTGTTGTAAACTATATCGCTTACAGTACCAATCGACCTTTTAATACGGTCACGATAGTCATTCCCAAACTGATTCTGCAGTCTTATTGCTTCGGCAAGCTCCTCCCTTATATTAAGAGCTTCTATAATAAGGTCGTTGTCTACTCCCTTTAGATTAAAGGCTATATCAACTTGTCCCTGCCAGTTCTCAGCAGCATAACGCCTTAGATTATTTATCTTTTTGTTAAAATCTATTATCCTCTGTTGTAAAGCATTGTCATCAATCAACAACTGCTCCTCAACAGTCCTTATAGTATCTGCTGCATTAGACGCTAAACCCTCATTCCGCAGCTTACGTCCATTCACACGCTCTTTAGCAGCATTCTTTCCTTCAGTTATTAAGCCTTCTACCTCGTCTGCAATCTTCTTTAATTGTGCGCTTGTAAAATTCTTAGGATTAGCTCGGAACTCTAAGATAGCATTACCAAGCGGATCGAATATCCCATCTTCCTGCTGTTTTAATTGTCTACTGTTAAGCTCTGCTTGAGCAGGAGAAATACCAGTTTTTTCATTTGGAACGGCTCTGTTTTTATTACCATAAAGTTCACCCAAGTTATTAAACTGTTCCAATGCTTCAATGTCTGCTCCAAGCGCTGCCATTTCCGCTTCAGAAAACTCTGTAAGAGCCTCGCCAGTTTCAGGATCGACTCTGCGCCCTTTCTTTAATAGGCTCCTTAACTCCTCTAACCTCTCCTGTATATCAGCAGTAAACTTACCCTTACGGACACCACTTACCACCTTTGGATTAATACTCTTTGCGCTTAATAATTTAGTAAGCCTGGTACTCTGCTCTTTAAATGCTAATCTTTCAAACTCAGTTCTAATTAGACTTTTGATTTCCTTTAAAGCTCCAACGAATCCATCGGCAGATTGTATCTTCTTATCAATCTTAGCCAATGTCATTATCTTGTTCTTGCTCTCAGGTGGCAGAGAAGTTGAGTTCAACAGGTCCCTTAGATTCTTCTTCGCCTGTTTAATTTTATCTTTAGTTGCTTTAGCACCCTGAGTAAACCCTTTCTTCAGCGCTTTCTCCTGTGCCTTGAGGCTCTGTTCTTCCAGCTTTTGTACCTTACCGGCTGTCAGTTCAACTATTGCCTCCGGCTCTATCTGTTCCTGAGCCAATAACTCTTTATTCTTTAATGAATCAAATAAATTCTTTATCTTCTCGTCCTGAGATAATATTTCAGGAAGAGGCTCCGCAAAGCCCTTCGCAAACTCTTCAGCTTGACCGGTACCTGGCACGAATCGAGGCTGTTCACCTGCAAGCCTGTCTTCAATAAGATCTAATATTCTATTATGTAGCGCAGCCTGAGCCTTATCTTTAGGCGCTGGCTTCCCATTTATTATTCTTTGGACTGCATTCATCACGGCTTTTTTGCTTCTACGATTAGGTTTTTTACCACCTTGTTTAAGACCTACCACATTAAGAGCAAGTGGATCAGCCTCAAGATCAGCCCTGCCGGATAGGAATGCAGGGTTTGTGGATTGTGTCAACACAGGCACCTGTTCACCTGCCTCGTTTACAATAGTTGTATTCTGTGGCTCATCACCCTGTCCTAATTCCTCTAAAATAAGTTTTGCTTCATTTACCCTCTGTTCTTCTATATTCTCAGCCTTCTCTGCCTTGACCTTCAACGGAGCAGCCTTCTTACTCAATTTTAAATCATTAGCCAATCCCAATATAAAAGTATTGTCTAAGTCTGCCTCTACTTTTGCACTCTTCTTTAAGAGCTTTTCCTTCTTTGACTCAAGCCCTTTGGTGTTTTTCCTGTTCGCTTTAGCCTTAGCAATCTCTGTATTGAGTGCATCTATCCGTATGTCTATATTCTTGGTTTCTCTTTCAAGGAATGCGATTCGTGCCTTGATAAGTAAGGCTCTAACTTCAGGTGACTTTGCAATACCCTGTAAGGCTTCTTCAACCTTCGCAAGTGTGTCAACTTCCGGAACCTTTGAGACTTCTGACTCACTTACATTTTCACTAGAAAAAGAAAGAATACTTATAGATCCTGAATCTTCTGTGATGTTCTTATAGATTATTCCATCAAATCCTTGGTCTTTAAGTTCTTTTAATTTGTTCTTTAAATTAACTATTGTAAATAAAGTTGTTTCATCTATTGGGTTTTCAAGCGTACCTAATGTCTTATTCAGTTTAATATTAACAGGAATGATATTCTGTTTAATTTTCTTGCCTGTGGATGCCCTTGTTGATTCCGCTTCTAGCCCAACTCGGTCTTGTGCTGCTTTTTCAGTACCAGCATGAAATCCACCGAAATTAGTAACATCTTTAACTGGCAATCCCTCCTTTGATGTACCGTGAAATCCTTGAAATTCTAACAGTCCACCGACTTCATGTTCTTTTTCCTCTCCCTCAAAGGTAAATTTTCCTCCTTCTCCAGCCTCCTGAGTGCTTCTGACACCTTCTTGTAATCTGGATATTTTTCCGCTTTCTTCTTCAACCTGCACCCCTTTTGTAATTGTTTCAACTTTCTCAACTGCCTCAGCAGTTACTTCCGGTGTAAGGTCTTCAGGTGTAACATCTTCTAAGGCTTCAATGCCTTTCTTGAGGTCACTCTTTAACTGCTTGTCTTGCTCTGCCTGTAACTGTTCAAAAAATTCTTTCTGTAATCTGGTCCCTTCACCCTCCAGCTCAGCCATCCTTGACTTCTTCTTCTTAGAGAGATCCTTTCCCTTTTCTTTTAAGGCTCGCTGCTCTAAGAACAATTCAGTAGACTCCTGTTGATTTTCCTTCATAGACTGCATTGTCTTTATTAAATCGCCTTTACCTTGAGCAACATCAACACCAACACTTGCAGCAGTAGCTCCACCACCAAGCGCTGTACCGACAACGGCACCTTTAACTGATGCCTCAGCTACTCTTGCTGCTGCATCTGCAAAGTCAATAGCCTCAAACTCTCCATCAGCATTAGCCTTCAGTATCTCACCAATACCTATCTGTAATATCTCCTGACCGCCCTCAGTACCACCTTCAGTAAGTGAAATCTGAGCCATATTAAACAAGAACTCTTTTATAAGTTTAGTAGAACTTGGTATTTTAAGAGCATCACTAACTTTAAAACCAGCCTTCTTGAATACTTGTCTTGTACCAGGCAATATCTTGAACAACATCCCCATAGATATTGATTCCATGCCGGCACCAAAGCCACCCATAATAACAGCGCCAAGTTTGGCTATATGGTCTGGAAGTTTATTCCCTTCGTCATCTGTGAAAGCCCTGTACTCAAGGTATGCTTCTCCGGACATTTGCCTGTAACCATACTCTATTGCACCGGCTGTAAATCCTGCACCGAACAGAGGTATAGATAAAGGTCCGGTGACAGCCTGATGAGGTCCTGGTATAGCTGTTGCCAGTAACATCGCTCCTCCTGTCGCAGATCCTTTGATTAAACCTGAACGCATATAACCTCTTATATTCGCAAGCTCCTCAAATACCGTCTTACCAAGCCAAGTAGCGATGCCGTCTTTAGGTGGTTGAGAGAATTGATTGATTCTTTCAAACTGGTCAGGACCAACAAATCCTGGTCGCTGTGGATATCTCAACTCTTCCTCTGTAAGAGGTGGAGGCACCATACCGGCAAGAGGATCAAAGCCTCGCAGTAAATCGTCTATCTCGCTTATTCGTGCCTCAACGCTTGTATCACCGTTCATAGCTCTGTGTCCCAACTGGCTTCGCTCCGAACCTAAATTACCTGTACTATAAGCCCTGCTTAATATTTCTATAGCTTTGCTGATGCCAAATTCATTGAATGTAACTACGTTCTCCCCAGGAATATACATATATTCCTTGTTGCCGACATTACCATTAAGAGCATTAAGCTCGTCCCTTGTGCCTTTATCAAAAGTTTGAGGTGGAGCAGAACTTCCCCTAGGCAACAACTGTTGAAACCTATCCTCCTTCTCCGGAAGTAAATCTGCAAACGGATCAGAGTCTACAGCCTGACCAGCGTTGTCGAATTGTGGATCTAGTCCAGCAAACGGATCAGAGTCTACAGCCTGACCAGCGTTGTCGAATTGTGGATCTAACCCCAAAAATGGATCTTTTTCTTTTAAAGGTGTAACCATTATTTTCCCATAATAATTAAATCAAATACCCTTATGATCATCTGGTTTACCTGTGTGGAAATTATACCAACCCTGTCCATGTGTGTCGATAAATTCCCTTTTAGCATCTGCATCCTGACCGGCTTGCGCCTGTCCTAACTCATGCAGTTCAGCCGGTGTTGGTTCAACTTTAAACATACCTCTTCTTAGGGCACCGGTTATCGCATCAAACTGGTCTTGTCCGTATCTCTCGATGAATATTTTCTTAGTATTTGCATTATTTGGATTCGCCTTCATTACATCTATAACTGCTTGTGTTGGTACTTTAAATACTGGTACCGGTGTCCGGTCAGCCGTTTCCTCTGTTTTTATTATCATGTTTGGGATCTCGTCATCTGTCAAATGATTAATCTCCGGAATAAGCTGTCGATATAGTTCTTTTAAACCTCTGTCTCCAGCCTTGAATATTTCCTCCCTGCGCTTAAAAGCATCAGCTTCCTCTTGCTTGTCTGTGGTCCTTGCAATCTGATATGCAAATAACATAGCATCAGCCTGATTAACAACAGTATTTAACTCAGGACTCTTTGCCAATGTCTCTTTAACATGAGTAAACGCAGCAGAATATATATCTGCTTTCACCTTGATTTTAGTACCAAGCATATTTTTCTTTTCTAGGAAGGAGTCATCCTCTATTTTATCTCTGACTATTGGCAACAGATCTTCTATGATCGCATTATGTTTTTCATTTGAGACCAATCCTTTTTGTCTAAATACCTCGCTATCAGCCTGAACGTCAAGTATATCACTAAGCCTTGTAATAGTACCTTTTTCTCTTAACCGGAACTCTGGATCTTTACCTCTTCTCTTTACCTCTACAACCATTTCATTGAATCTGCCAAGAAGATGCACATACGTTACTGACTGCTGCCCTTTGTCAGGGGTTGTATTCTCTGCCAATCCCATTTCCTTGATTAATTTTGTTGCTCTAATAGAAGCCAGTTTGTTCATCAAGGCATTTTTATCCTTTGATGCCTGTGTTACATCGTCTGTCTCAAAAAGACTGTCCCTAACCAATGTTAGTAGTGACTGTTGTGTTGCTGCGTCTTCATCACCTGCGTCAACTTGAGGCTGTAAAGATTGTACGGCTACATTGAGTTCATTATATCCTGCCTCACCAACCAACAACCCTTCATTCAGCTTTTTTCTAAACATAGCATTCTGTTCACCATAGAAATCAAGAGCAGAAACTTTCGCCCTATATTCAATTCCGGCTGTGGACGTAAAAGATTGGCTCATAAATTCTTTTTTCTGTGTATCGCTCAGATGGGGTAAGGCATTCTCTTTTATCATCTTCCTTAAAAGTGCAGGATTATTAAACACCAAAGAGCTTGCTTTGTTGAAATCAATCTGCCGGAACTGCTTCAGAGCCTCGACATCTGGATCTTTTGCTCGCATCCTACCATCAAGCAGAACATTATTAATATGAGCTTCAAAGATTTTATCTTCTACCTGTTTTTTAAGCAATATAGTATCAGCAACCGTAGAAGCTGTCGATGTTAACTTGAGAACAGCCTCATTCATTTCGTTCCTGCCCTCAACAACCTCTTGCCCTAACGCCCAGTTCATAGCATCCAAAGCCTGATTCTTCTGTAAGGTGTTATATTGAAGCATGAACTTCGGCTTCGCTCTCTCGGACAATCCATCTATGATTGCCTTATTACGCTTATCCTGAGCAGCAGTATAGTCCGGTTGAAATGTCGGCAGGTTCCTGTTCGGATCTTTCTTGGCAGCGATTAACGCATTACCCTCACTAATGGGTAAATCCTTAAATGCCTTATTAGCCTCTGTAGAGCTTCTGCGTTCATCGAATCTAGCCAAGGCTATATTTACCTTATTGGCAGCATCGGCTGTATCGGCTCCAATTTTTCCTATTGCCGCTCCCACAGGCTCACCGAATGCACCTGCTGGTATATCAATATTATGACTTCTTCTTGTTAAATCAGGCGCTTTTACACTTGGTATTTTTATTGCCATTATACTGGTTTTGTCGCTAAAAAGGTTGTACCGGCATTCGCAGCACCGGTGATTAGAGATCCTGCGGTGTTAATATTGCCGGCTGTCTTAGCACTCTGTGATGCGAATGCGTTTAAATCTGCCATTGTTCTAAAATCTCCTGCCTGTTGTCTATAGTTATTGGCTCTGTTTTCTGCATCTGCTGTTATTCTGAGTGCGTCTAGCTCTCCCAATATGGCTGTATCGGTTAATATCTCTACCGAACTGCCCTCGCCAACAAAGAACCCCATAGAAGCCAACCGAGTCTTCTCATACCCCATTCTCTGCCTAGTCTCTAATCGTTTATCTTCAACATCAGCCACTCCCTTCTCAAGAGCTAATATAGCATTCTGCTCTGCTATTAACGCATTGTTATTAGCTATACCTGCTCTGTAGTCTGCTGCTCTAGCTACCGACCTTGAATTACTAAACATACCAAATGCGGATAGACCAGTACCAACGAGTGATAGACCAGTTAAGGCGGTGGTGCCAGAAATACCGGTTCCAAGCAACCCCCCTGCTCCTGCTGCTGCATCTAACGGACTTAACATACCTATTAATGGATTAGCTCCTCCTAGACCTGCTGCTGATGCGCCAAAGTATCCACCTGCTGCGCCTAAACCAGCGCCAATAAGAGCGCCTTTTGCATCTCCTGTGGCAGCATATCCAAGACCACCGCCTATTGCAGCACCGGCAATCGCTATCGTGACAGGTTCACACATTATTTTATCTCCATAAAAAATTTCTTAAAAGGAACACCATTCCTTTTGATAATTTTATCCTCAACAGTAAACCCCATAGCCTGTATCCACCTTAAAGATAACCTGTTTTCTGTAGACACATGGTTTTCAAGGTAATTATACCCCTCTACCACATCATCAAATAACTCCTTTGTAAGCCGCATAAAGAGCCTCTTATCCTCAGTTAAAACATCGGTGCCAAGCATCCAGGCATACCCTTTATTACTAAGTAATGACATCCTCACTATACCAATCATAGCTTCAGGAGTGCCATCACCAAATATGGTCCAACAACTACCCTCTGCCTTAATTCCATTAAGCAACGCCTTATAAGGTGTTGTTCTATGAGAAGCCCATATTTCCCTTACATCTGCCTCTCTCATTCTATGGGCTATTGGCATTATATCTTCCTGTTTTGATTTTTTTATTTCTACCTGTTTACTCATTTTCCTGTACCTGTACCTCCGGCAATAGACTTAAAATCGTCATCGGTAACGGTCCAATCTGCCTGATAAATACTGTTCCATCGTGGTCATACACATTGAGCATGGTTTTTTCTATGACCTGATTCAAGAGTGTTGGTCCTTCATTAGCCTCAACTCCTTCAGGTTTATATGGTTCCAACTCATCTGCATTCGGTCCAATCCTAATACCTGCCGAATCCTGCACCCTTATTTTGACAGTTGGTATAGTTTTCTTCCTTGCTAGAGCATCACCAAAGCCATTTAGGGAAGTCAGGTCTACCCCTATATTCTCTAAATCACTCGTATATGGCAAGCCTATATGAACTCTTGATGCTCCATCTGCAATCGTTATAGCTCCACCCGATACCGTCTTTGTAGTTAAATCAGCATCCAGGGGATTATGTACGGTGCCACCATCAGCAAGCACAGACACGCTTTCCCCTTCAAGATGCTGTAATCCTGATAAAGTAGTAGCAACCAATCTTGCCTCGCCTCCAGTTGTATAAGCAGTAAAAGCGCTTCCATCTATATCTGCATCAATCTCTGCCTTCCCACCGGATACATAAGTCGTGAATCCAGATGAATCCGTACCAACACCTGCTATGCTCTTGAGCGTAACTGTAGTAGACGTAACAGTATTAACCTGATAAGTGTTGCCATTTAACTCGGTCATTCCCACAACACCAGAAATCGTTATCTGCTGACCTTCGGTATGAGTATGTGTTCCAATAGTAATCTCGCAAGGATCGGCTCTTGAGGCTGCCGTGATTGTATATACGCTCTGTGTCCTGTTAAATAATTCAAAGCTATTTGTATTTTTATTTCCTATTTTATACCTGTTGCCGTTAAGTTCTGTCATACCCTCGACTTCGGCAATATCAATAAAATCTGCATCGGTAAGACCATGCGCTGTGGCAGTAACAACTACCGGTGAAGCAGCAGTCGCTCCGGATATAGTAATAGGAACATCCAGGCTTAAACCACTATCAACAAAGAATGAATCCTTTATATCTAAAACATCCCTGTTCTTCAACCTCTCCACATATTTCATCGTACTGGCGCTTCCAGTAGTACCTTCGATTGTACGCTCAACCACAAAATATACTCCATATTCGCTAGTAGTCTCCGGTATTGCTGCAATAGACTTGAACAAGCCATCGGTAACATGATGTGTCCATGCCCAAATCTGATGTTTTCTGAGATATGTAAGGGCATTAACTGTGCCATCATCCATTACACACCATATAACACTATCCGGATCTCTTGCGTAAGCCCATTCAACAATCTTCCTTTCCTTGAATAAATGTTTTGCCAGGAGAGTCAAATCATCACCTGAAAAACCATTTGCTTCAATCGTATCCTGTAAGTCCCTGACAACCCTCTCACCGTCTTGGACATATAAGAACGATTGACCTACTTTAAGCGCTTCAATATCGCTAACCCCCCATGATTCCTGTTCTTCTGAGGATATATTTGTTTGAGAAAAGACCAAGCTCTCGCCTGTTGTTATTCTGAATATACCTGACGAGGTAAAGAGAAACAGGTCTTTCTGTGATTTTATATCCCTTATTTCATTAACATCATCAGCTACAACATTAAATGTTATCGCATCGTCAGCCTGAGTAACGGTAGAAACATTCATATTTGCAAACAGTCCCACTCTGGTCGTATAGAATGTAGAAGGAGTGTCATCCGGACCTGCAAATATTCTTCTCTGTTGATGGTAGGTCACACATCTAGGAGACTTATTCTGTTCGGAAACCTTTGCAACTCCGGCAGAACTATAGGGAGTAAACCCTGTACTATTAAGAGAAGTGCCTGTTTTATCCTCAAGATCTATAGTTGTTGAAGTGGCTGCCTTCACAAAGTATGTATTTCCGTTAAGCTCTGTCATTCCGACAACTGCAGACACATCCACCTGATCGCCAACAACCGGAGTTCTTCCCCCTGCCGTTATTGTTAACACACAGGGACTTGCCTGAGTCGCACCGGTGATGACAAAATCTTCAAATACGAATATTGGTTTCTTGTTTTCCGGAGGAGTTACATCGTAACTAGGAGTAATGAAGTTGTCGCTGAAGGCATTTGTTGACGCATTACCAATAAACCCAAATACTCCCGAAGCGTTATCATCACAATATATCTTCCATGTGACACCGGCAACATCGTCCCACGCTACGTCATTGGTTCTTGTCGCATCAGCAGCTAAGTCATGGTCTGCATTATTAGAACTTGACGCAACGCTCTCTTCACCTGTTGTATCATTTACAGCCGTAACCACATAATTTCTGACAAATCCTGTATTAGCTGTGCTTGGAGTCGCTGCTACTGTGGTCGGAGCAGAAGTCTGTGAAGTGAAATCCACCTGAGATACCGTCCAAACATCATGCGCTGTCCTTGTTATATCATAGATACCATTGTGGTCAGGATGTACCACGGTAAGAGTGTCGGCATTTTGGGTAAACTTTAATTTAGCCAAGTCTGCCTGTGGAAAAGGCGTGGCAAATATTGGCGTAACTTCTACCGTCCCACCCGATGAATATGTAGTGAAAGCTGAACTATCTATAGCTGTGCCGTATATATCCTCAAGACTTATTGTGGTTGCGGCTACAGCCCTTATTCTATAAAAAATATTGTTAAGCTCTGTCATACCTACAACATCTTTTATGAACACTTCTTGTCCCACAACGTATGAATGAGCGCCTATTGTCACAACGCATGGATTGGCTCTGGTAGCTGCTGTGACCGTATCAGCAGAGTGCATTACATAGGCTTGATCTTTGATAACACGAAAGAAGAAGTCGGAGAATTCCAGGATGTATGTTTGTTCGGTATTAAACCTGAACCGAATAAGGCGTGTTGTCTCTGTGGAGTCATGGACGGCACCAATGTACTCTAGTCCTGCCCTATTACTTGCACCACCTTCAACATGAACAATCATGTTTTTTAGTGTTCTACAAGCAGAGTCGAATTTCTGCAGGTCAGCCCTTCCGTAAATAGACGGATTAACTTCACCTGCTGCAAAAGATAGTTGTTTATTTACAGGCAAACCTAGCTCCTAGATTGTATTAATGAAGGATCCGCAGCCTTTCTATTTACGCTCTCATTAAAATTAGATGCTTTTGCGCTTGCTATCGCATTAAGATAAGACTGTTCCGCATTCTGTTTTAATTTTAAATTACCATTAAGAGATATTACGATCATGGTAGCCAGCTTCCACCCAAGCGCCTCTACTGCTCTTGGCGTGAAGAGTGTTATATTGGTTATCCTCCTTGTATATCTCAGTATTGCATCCTGCTTATCAGTATGAATATACTTCGCAGTCTTGTCATCATTAAGGTCTACCCTGAAAGGCACATCCTCTTCACTATCAAGCTGTCTTGTAATCTCCCTTGCATACACGCAGAGGGAAGGGTAGGTGTATTGGTATAGCCAGGGCAACGGTGGGGGTATAGTATCGGTTGACTCCTTAACAAGTGTTAATGTGTCATAGAAAGAAGCAAAATTCCAATCGTGGTCCTCAAGAACTACCTCTCTGGCAGCAAAGAATTGTGCCTCGCAAGTCTTACGCTCTACGCTATCCTCAGTTAATGAGTTTACCCTTGCCTTTGATGCTATATTATCCAACGCTAAATTGTAGACATCTACCTGACTCGACATAGTTTATTTTCCTTTATTGGATTTCTTTTTATTTCCTACTTTCTTACCTGTATTGGCTTTAGTGACTGTTGACTTCTTTGGACCAGCCTGTTCGTGAAGAGTCGTTTCCTTAAATTCAGTCTTTACCGGTTCAGGATCTTTTACTTCTACCTCATTAGCAACCCTTTCGCCCCATGACGGCATTTCAGTATTCTCACCGTTTTCATCTTCACCTCTGTCATCCATGTCGTAGTTAACGACAGCACCTGCCTTGCGAAGTCTACCGTCATAATAACAATCTTTTTTTACCTTCATCTTCACTAACATAACGAACCGCCTTTCTATAAAATTCCAAATTTAAACAATATAGTAAATATCCCAAATATTGCTATTGTCGTAACCGTTAATATTCTGACAATTCGGTCAAATATAATATTAGCATTTTTTCTGTCATCACCGGTATATTCAGCTTTAAGCTCTCTTGTTATTTTTATCTTTAAAAACTTTTCATTAACGCCATTATTAAATATGACCTGCTTTTCTCTAAACGCATAACACTCGTCAATATATTCTCTATGTGTAACAAGTTGCGCTTCAATTCTTGCGCCTGTCTGAGCGCAATCATCAGCCTTCTCATACAACCTGCCAATATCTTCTCGCAACATAGCAAATTCGCTTGGCGTCATTGAGTATCCTCTACTTCGTCTATCTTTTCCTTTATTTCGTCCAGGCTTCCAACAACCGTATCCCTAAACTCCTCAATGGCTTTTGCCTTCTTTACATCACCTTCCATCTTCACCCTTGCAGCAGCGATGGTCCCTGTGGCTCCTATAATTGCTCCAGCTACCGGCAAGAAGATACATCCACTCGTAAGCGCCAATAAGATGCTAATTGCCGCTAATTTAGTAGTAGTATTCATTCGCATATATCCTCGTCAAGCTCAATATCACTTTCAAAATCTACATCTTCCTCTCCATCATAATCAGTTACTTCCGCATTGTATTTATATAACCTGAACTTGTCCGACTCTTTTTCTATCGCCTCGTTTATTGCCCTCTGTAAATATCTTAATACAGGATAACAAGTTGGCATCTTTTCATGCTTACCCTTTATTTCTATATAACCCTTAAATTCTATTTGCCAATCATATAATTCTTTTTTTTCACTAACATCTTTTTTCTCTTCTTCTTCATATTCCATCATACAACAACCCTTACTTTCTCCTGTACCGGATTAAACTGAACCGAAGGAGTTCCTATCTCTGTAGGCGAATACCCTGCCTTTTCTGCATAACTTGTAGATCCTAATGTATATGTTTTTAAAAACGAGCCGCACATAAGACCTCTCCGGTCCCTTGAAATAAATTTCCCATATCGATTGAATCCCAATACCGTGCTAGGCGCAACCGGCTGGTCGTGTCCGTGTCCCACCATAACAACATCCACCGTATTCCAATCTGCCATGATATCTTTTATTCTATTTACCTTTCCCCCAGGCTTTCTACCGGCTATGTTGCTATGAGTGCCATATATATCAAAAGATATTTTCCAAGGATGCTTACTCTTTTCATTACTATTAACGAAACTCAGCCTGACTACTGCTGCATCATAAAGGAGTCTTACAGTAGGGTTTTTAATACTATTAACATTTACTTCTGCTGTTTTTGATTTACCCTTTATTCCAACCTTAATATCGTTAAGGTGTCTCCACATATCATAAAGACAGTCATAATGATAATTTGCCCTTACAGTTTCTTCATGATTACCCCTTAACAGCCCAACACATTTTTTTCGTATCGGATAAAATATCTCACATATAGTTTCAATCTGTTCCTGGCATATACGGTCAATACTTCCATTTCTATATTTTCTTGCTACCTGCCTGGGATCAAATCGCTTGTCCGAAAAATTTATCGCTTCTATATAGTCACCCATTCCCATCCAGAAATAAGTGGCGCTGTCTTTTATCTTATCTACAACCTTCTGTAAGGCATCTAAATCACAACCTGCATTACCCTCATGTATATCACCAAGTCCTATTAATGTAAACCACTCGTCAACGTGCCGATTACAAGGAATATTTATTTGGTTAAATTCCATAATATAGTATCAAATATAGTGGTCTTCCAAAATCTCTTTATCTGTTAGATTCTTGCCGATTTGAAGTACCAATTATATCCAACACTTTTATTTACAGGCTATTCACGGCTACAAGAGCATCGTCCATATTAACATCTTTTAAAGATTCGGCTTTCTTCCCAAATCCATATCCACCATCTGCTCTTGAAATAATCCTGTCTCTTAACTCACCGACTTTTGATTTATTCCAATTATTAATTCTTGAATAATATCCCACAATTCTCGTAATGCCCTGTAAAACAATAGGCTTTCTTTCAACATTCAACACAATTAATATGTCGTTAAGAGGTTTTTCAATTACTTCTTCAACACTCACTTCAACGTAAGCGCCATCAACCCCTTCGCTCAAACTTGTATCACGGAGAACAAACTCACTATCTTCTATACTCGTACCCAACAAATCAAATCTTTCGGAAGCTGTTACAGCCTCCACAAACGCTCCTATCTTGTCCTCCACAACACAACTTTTCATTCAACCCTCCTTATGAGTTATAAATGTTTACTCAGCTATTAAATGCTTGTATATTTCACAAGCCCTATCCACCTCCTTTTCAAAACAATCAATACAGAGTGTGACTTTCTCACCCTCCACGGTTTTAACTGTGTGATATGTATATGATTCATTTTTATTTAACTGTTTTCCGCACCTGCATATTATCTTTATCAATCTCTTCTTTCCAGCTTTTCAGTATATTTCTCATTTGTAACCTGTTATGGAAAGCCTTATTATAACAATTTGCTTGAACTCGTATCCCCATCGCATTTAATATCTGATCTGCGATCTCCTTCTCATTTTTTATTTCTGCTTCAGGCATTTCATAGTGCCGGTTTAGTTATTTTTTATTATACACTTCGATTTCGGCTCATGGATTAGGCTGGTTAATTCATATAGCATTTTTCTGTAAAACTGAGTAAACTCTGAATAATCATCGTATATATCTACCCCAAACAACATCCAGCTCTGCGTTTTATCGCTGTATTCCTGCCCCAGTATTATATAAACTTCCTCAAAGCCCTTGATAACAAAGAGCAACATCTCTATTTTATGAACCACAAGCGCATTTTCAACTGGTCTGTTAATATAATGCACATAATTCTCAGTCTTAAAAGACTCTACCCAAGTGAGATCCACCCCTGTTTTTTTTATACACTCTGTATCAGTCTTGCCCTGAAATATCGGATCCTTTTTATAGGCGCTCTCTGACGCAACCACACCGCCACACCAAAAAATAGAAACAAGGATACAGGCACACAGCCTTTTCATCTTATAAATTCCCCACTCCTCCCTCCCCTAATCAAAGGAGTAGGGCGTGAACCTCGGTTCGTTGGTCTAGGATCACCTTTTCTATACCGGTTTTTACCCCGATGAATTTGTACATCTAAGGGGAGTCTTATTTCTTCTCAAATGGTTTTTGTATCAACTTCATTACGCCAGTACCGCCCAATATAGACATACGCCAGGCATCAGGTGTCCATGCCCCATCACTCAGCCATATTGCGACCTGCCATTCTGTTACTATACAAAGAGTTACAAGAAGCAGTACCATTCTGGTCATACTTAACTGACCGTTTTCATCTTGAAAAATACTCATTATATTCATAATTCTCCTCTTCAAAAGCATCTAGGGAATATCGTGGTGATACACGGTATTGCATACCACCACGAAAGCCTATGAAAAATCAAACCGTTAAAGCTATTGCAGTAACAATAACCACAATATTCCGAAGGAGAAGGCGTATACCCTCCCCAATATAAAACAATTCACAAGCAACACCACGCTATATAGTAGCAACTGGGAACGTGCCCTTCGAGGTCTGTCTCTCAAAGATAATTCCGGCTGTAACATTACCAGCAGTATATGTACCGCTGATGGTGTATTCAAGCCTTGAATACCTTTCCATCGCATCCGGCACAAACTGAATGGTAAAGTTGTATCCCTGTACCAAAGTGGCAGTAACAATAGTTTGAGTAGAGCCAACGGTAGACAATGAGCTAAATGATGTATTATCATCAGTTTCAAGGTCAATAGTCACATTGGTTCCACCGGCAAACGTAGTCGTTACCTGAATCAGTATCAACATCGGATTACCTGGACCTCTATTGGCTACTCCCAAATCCAACACATTCGTTGAATCTGCAGTCGTGGTTAATGCCTGATCGTCTGAATATAAATTCTCTTTATCAAGAATCATAATTATTCTCCCTAAGTTCTAAGGATTAATACTAATAAAATAACCCTTATGATTCCCATAAGGTTGTCATAAGGTTAAAACTATGTTACCTGTGATTCTGTCTGGAGTAAACCGTCTACCCTCTTGATTGGTATGCCCTGGAAGTGCATCACACGGCTGTTACCACCAAAAGTGTCGTAAGTCAAGTTTACATTCGCTTTTGCAACTGCCTTCTTCGTCAATGCTGTATATACCACACGGTCACAGTACCAAACAAGTGTTCCACCACTAAGGTTCTGCATCTTGGCGTGCATAGCGTCAATCATATCGTTGATAAGGTCTGCAGACGAATCTGAGCCACTACCAATAGTAAGCAGGGCGCTTACGTCAATATTTGCGATTCTTACAACGTGCCTCCAATCCCTAACCGAAAGACCGACTTTCCATAAGTAACGAGTCTGATAAACCACTCGCTTACCACCACTAGAGTCTGTTTCGGTCTGGACACCCATATCATCATGCTGTAAACCAGCAGTAGTGCCTTTTGGAAAGAATGCGTGTGTGTGGTTCTCAGACCATTTGATTAGCCACATTGAAGCATTGTCTGAACCGGAACCTCCGGCATCAATAATCTGCCCCCCATTACTAGCGGATGTGTCACCAAATCTAGGTGCAAGTCCCATGAATTCTTCCGGATCAGTATCCGTGTTGCCATAAAATAGAGTCTGGACAAATTCGTGATTCATAGCTTGGAAAAAAGCCATATCCTCAGAAAGTCTCAAACCAGCAACGTCACCCCCTAAATCACCCAAGTCTTTATCAAGAATTGAGAATGCTTCTAAGATACCTGCGGTATCGTCAACCTGTACGGTTGTTGATTTAGATGGTGTGGTGTAGCCATACAGCTTTCTCCATGTTGTCGATGGAAGACCACTACGCATTGTGGTTCTATGACCGGTCTGCGTGTTACCTTCAATAACAACCATGTCCTGCATGACTTCGTTTGTCTCTGCCAACAACTCGATTATCGTAGCGATTTTTTCGCCATTTGGATCGAGTCTTTTGACTTTATCTGCAATATTCAGATAAGTCGTTCCGACTGTTGCCATAACAAATCCTCCCCATACATACAAACAAAAAAATAAAATACTACTATACTTTATCCACACTCGGATAAAGCACATCCTTAGCGTCTTTCTCTGAGGTGTCTTTTCCTACTCCACCAACCCTGAAAGAATCTTCGCTTATTGATTTTCCTATTCTATAAAATGCCTTAACGATTGCTGGGTGATTGCCGTATCCTGTTTCATTGAGAATTTCACCAAGACCATCAACCTTTAACCCCTCCATGCCCTTCTTGGCAATAGCCAGATTCGCTGGAAGTTTATCTCCAGTATCGCCAATCATTTCTTTATCTGCTTTAACAGTATCAATCCAAGCTGACATTTGTGCCTGGTATGCCTCTGTCTGTTTGGTATATAATTTCGTCTGTAAATTTACCAATGCCTGTCCTCTTTCCTTGGCAGTCATATCTTTATCATTGGCAATAGTAAGGAATTCATTCTGAATATCTTGGTCTACAGTAACACCTTCAGGGAATTTAAGGTCTTCGACAGTAAGCATTTCTGTTTCAGCTTCTTTGCCTTCTTCCTTTTTTTCTTCCTTATCTTCTTTTTCTTCCCCTTTGTCTTCCTCAGCCTTAATTTCTTCTTCCGGCTTTTCAGGTTCCCCTTCTTCTCCTTCTTTAGCCTCGCTGTCCTCTCCCCTGGCTTCGTCTTTATTTTCCTCACTCGGATACAGAGCTTTCTTTGCAACTTCCGGATCTACTGTTTTATCTTCGGAACCTTCCTCAACACCTTTATCCTCAGCACCCTCTTCTTCCCCACCATCAGTAAGGGTTTCAAATTCTTCTTCACGAACCATTTTACTTTTCATCGTTTTCCTCCTGATATTTGTGTTCCGCAAACATCAACTCATGTTTTTTCGGACACACGGTTAAAATTTTATGTAACAATCTCAGCCCTGCTGACTGATTTCCGGCATTTCTGGCATGAATGTATGGATCAGAGTCGAACCCATCTCTATAAACCCCACATTCAGATAATATAACCCATACAAAATGCCTCCCACCTTTAGTATCCATTACCTCTAATACCGATGCGTTATCTTTAAGAGCTTCTGCCTTGAGCAACACATCCTGCTTTTTTATATTTTTATCTTCGCCTTCTATGCCTATATTATCTTTCATATTAAGCTGGCGTTACCCCTGCAAGCTGTTCAAGCATATTACCGGTGCCAACAGGTGCGTTTGCAAGGTCTTTGGCTGCCCCTGCTGCAGCGACACCCGACTCAAGAGCTATCTGACCTTGCTTCATCTGTTGCTTTATTTTCCTTATTTCAGCAACATCTTCATCAGATCTTATAATATTTGTAGGCACATCAAGTATTTCGCTGGCTTCATCTGTTGCCTGGTCGAAATCAAACTTATCAATAACGTCAGGATTAAACTGCGCCCATAACCCTATAAGACCACTTAATCGCTCCATATTGCTTATTGCTGCTACCTTCTGAGCCTTAGCAAGGGAAGATACATATTCTATCTTTAAGTCTTGGTCAGCAAGGTCTTCAGGTGGCTCCGGAAGAACACCTGCCTCTTGAGCGATGAAAAATACCCTGTCTATGAGAGGATTAAGGAAATCTTCATTGAGACTTTCCAGCACAGGTCCCAACATAAGAAGCCTTTCCTTGTCAATCTGGAACGCAACCTCAGCCTTCATATCCTGTGGTCTATTATTCGCCTGTATAGCAAGGAACATATTAACAAAAAAAGCGTCTTTTATACGCTCTTCTATCTGTAAATTATCCTGTATAATGTCTTGAAGGGGGATGCGGACATCATACATCGGTTTAATACCCTGAGAGCCACTAAAGCTACTGACAAATGTAACGCCACCAGGCACATTCATAATCCGTTGATTTTTGAGGTCAGCCGGTGCTTGTAATGGTGGATTAAGGTTTCTGTCAAGCCCTGCTGCCTTCCTGAATGTTCCTGCCTGTAACTGTTTAGCATCGCCAAGAGCTATTAGTCCTGGCTGGTCGGTACCGTATGGATCTGAAGCATTAACGGACCAACGAGAAACGACATAAGGAAATGTATCAAAGCCTGATACAGCCAAAAAGCCTTCGTCAGCCCTGCTGCCCTCCTCATAATAAACGCTTCTATATGTCTTATTTTCTGCATCAATCATATCCGGAATACGTTCATCATTCGGTTCAACGGCATGAATTACCTTAATTTTATCATCAGGTTTCGTATTAGCCTTTGTAATTGTTTCATGTGAAACATTTTCTTTGCCAAATTCTTCAATTAACTGAACAGGAGTTTTCCATATCCTTCTATAGAGAACATCAACAACCCCTCTTGAATTAGTGGCTATCCAGTATTCCCCAACCGTATATGTGTCAAACCGTACAATATCCTCAAAGTCAGCCTTAATAGACATGGGAGCCGTGCCAAACACTCCCAATTCATAATATGATACGGCAGCCATCGGATAAAAGTTTGACTTATTAAATATTTGATATAACCTTTCCTCAACTCCTCGTAAATATGCCCTTACATCATCACGCTCCATAAGACCACGATCTGACATAGCCAACCGGAACCAAGGACGAGAGGAGCTTGTTACCCCTGCCTTCATTCCAACGCCAAATGTTCGGGCAGAGAGAGTGGGTATTCCATTGTATATTTTAAGATCCTTTCGCTTACCCCTATTCCCTTCATCTTCAAGAAAATTACCACGATTAGGAGCTATATAGTCTCTCAGGTCTTTTAAGGGACCTTCGTGTGGAATCCTGATATTTTTCATATCAGCAAGCCTTGTGTCAAATTTCTTTCTTAAATCTAAACGTGGCATAGCTTATCCTAATAAAGTTTTTTTAGTTGTATTGGCAGAATCACTTAAACCGGCATTACCGGTTAATAGGGTGCCACCCCTGCTTTCCCCTAAATTCTTTCTTTTTTTCCCTTCCTGTGTGGCATCAGCCACCGTAGGATCACCAACTCCAAGCCTTGCCCTTGCTCCCCTAGCAACCGAATTTTGTATAGGTGGAAGACGGTTTGCAGATGTCCCTGTAAATTTAAAATCACCTGAAAGGAACCCACGCCCTCCGTCAGTATGAGCGCCTGTATTCGTAAGAAACTCATTCTTAAATTCTGCTGCTTTGTCTGGATCACTTCTTCCCAACTGTTCAAATATAATAGATGCTGCCTCTGCACCCATTTTTGCATTTCCAAGAAATATTCCACCACCAACCTGCGGATTGCCAGTTAAGCCTTGTGATAGTTCTTTCCCTGTCCTAAAGTCTAAATCGAGGAATCCCCTTGGATTTCCCCTCGTAATAGGGTAATTAGTCTGCTGAACAAATCTTGTTGGTCCTAAATGAAAGGGTAATTGCCCTGAAATATCAGCAAGTAACTCTCCTTCGCTAATAGCAACATCAAACCTGCTTCTATTAAAACTATTCTTTGCTCCTGCGTCTGCAGCAAAGATACCAGCTCTTGCTCTACGATTTCTTCCACCCGACATATATCTATCCTAATAAAGTTTTCTTCTGAGTATTTGCTTCGACCTGAGCAAGCCCTTCCGGACCTGTAACAAGTGTGCCACCCCTTGTACCTGCAAATGCCCTCGCCTTATTTTCAACATCAGACTTAGCCTTCTTAACGCTTGCATCTGCCAGTTTAGGCTGTGATCGAGTGGCTGGTGTTGGCGCTGGCTCCGGTGGCGGTGGCGGTGGCGGTGGTGCTGGTATTGATGGCGCTCCTCCCCCCATACACATAAAGAGTCTCCTTAAATATATATGCTATATTTAGTATACTTAAATATCTCCATACCCTATAGCGATATTTATTCGTAGTGTCAAGAAAAAAATGCGAATTATTTTCGTGGTTGTGTGAAATGATGCGAAATTATTTAGTTGCAGGTATGCTGAATGGATCAAATTTATCAACTACTTTACCCATGCCTCCTTGAATTTGTACCATTGTGGGAGCGATTTCAACGGAGAAGGTAAGTGCCAATGAAGTGCCAAAGTCCGGAGAAGGTAATCCTCTCTTTTTCATAGCTTCTACGCTCTCAAGGACTTTCTTGCTGCTGGTTGGTGTATATGCGTACATCGGTGATGACAGGTCTTCTTTGAGTCTTTCGTGGTTTGGTATGACTCCACCTGCCAGGAGCCACTCAAGCATATTGTCCCACATTTCAATACGTTTGTTAAGATAGAGGTCTTTACGGTCTGCAGAGCCACCTTCGTCTACCTCTAATACATTGAAACCTAACTGCCTCAATCTGTCGATTACGCCCTGACCGCCTCCTGAACCGATGATAATAGCATCTGCCTTCCATTGATTAGCAACATTGGCTACGGTACTGGCAAGCTCCATATTATCTACTTTAGAGAATTCTATCGGTTCAAAGGCAATTAAGCCCTGTCTCTTCTGGATTGTAGATAAATCATCCCCGAATCTTGCAACGTCAATTCCAAGAATCTTGGCTGAACCGGCAACATCCTCTTTTTTTATGGTACGACTCGCAGCCTCTTCAACTGTGGTGAATCCGATAAGCTGGTTGGAGCCGGTACGAGGAAATTGCCCTTTTACCTCTACCCTGGCAACATCTGAGTCCTCGCCATGTTTATCTATAATCTTCTGGTATATAGACTTATCTGTGCCTTCCACACTTCTTGAATCAATAAACCGTGTATTCCAGTATTCGCTATCCTTATGGAAACAGTCAAAAAACGCTCCCTGTGGTCTACGAGGGTTTGACATTACCAGCCAGAACCGGAGGAATATAGGCTCTGTAAAGAAACCTTCTGATACCGTCCAGATGGAAGCAGGTATATTACTGCCTTCGTCAAAGAGCAGAACTACGCCATTTTCATTATGAACACCTGCAAATGCGTCTGGATTCTCTTCTGACCACAACTGAGCCTGAATATAGTAATATGCCGTGTCCTTCTTCATCTTCTCTCGCAGGGATACATCAAACCATTTAGCAGGTTTTAAAGTAGTGGCAGTACGTTCAAACCAATGGCTGTTTATAGCCATAGTATGCCATTTGCCCAACTCAGCCCATGTTCTAGTCCGTAACTGTTGCTCTGTATTAGCTGTCATAATGACACTACAACCGATCCATGTAGAAGCAGCCCAATGAGCTATCCAAGCGAATAGTGTGGTTTTTCCGGTACCACGACCTGATGAAACCGCCAAGTTATACGGTAGAGGCTCTTCGCCCCTATTAATCCTTAACTGATTCTCAATATTGTGCTTACCTATGTTAATAAGCTCTTGTCTCTGCCATTTTCTCGGACCTTTACGCATAGCAAGAGGAGTGCCGACTTCTCCCCACGGATAAGCGAACATAACGAATTTAAGAGGCTCAAGCATCATATCAGGGGTTAATAACTGCTCAATAAGCTCCATTTCGCCTTTAGCGCTGTATTTCATTCCTGCATCATTCATGCGTATCCCTTTATAGCTATTTCTATTTCGCCTGGAGTAAGTCCTAAATATATAATATCCAACAATCCACAGTCCGGATGTATCTCGTATTTACCCTCATTTGGTATTAGAAATTGAACAGGGGAGTATGCACAGAAGTAGGTCCTCTCAGGTTTAGCGTATTCACCACACCATAACTGTTCGTTGTATGGACACTCATTACAGGAATCCACTTTAAAAAATTTACTCATTTCATCCTTTTCCCCATTTGGACCAGCCTTTTTTTGTAAAACTCAGGCGCTTCATCAACCTCTTTAAATAATAATGATACAGAGTCCGGATACAGCCCATCCACCTTTGAACTGCAAAGCCTGTAGCCGGTTCCGGTGATTAATGTGCTGGTCTTTGGCATTTCCTTCACTATCCTGAAACCAAACAACAATAACGCATCTAAAGCGTCTAATCCTTCTAGCATTTTCATATTAATTATTCTCCCTGCTTTTAGTGTCCAGATACCTTAAAGCCCATATCCATATAAACCCTATGGCACAGATAACTGCTATGGTTTTTAATATCATTATGGCTTTCCCTCATACGGTCTTGCTTTTATTATTATTCATAATCTGGAGCCGGAAGAGGGATTTAAACCCCCACCTCCACAGCGTCCTATAGCGTCCTTATATTAGACGATTCCGGCTTTGGGTACATTACCTTTCCACATACAAAACATCTTCCATAATTTATACGATTGCGGTCATTCCGACCATAACACCATGAATGAACCCCAAAAAAACATTTTATCCTAGCTATCAATCTTATCTTCCTCATTTTTCATCAGCATACCGTTTAAATGTACAGGATGCTTCCATGCAATTATTTTTAAGGCATTCTTTACTTCTTCTCTTTCATCGGGATCAAGCCATATCACATCTGGCTTCTTGCCGTGTTCTTTCTCATAATCACGCTTATACTCAGCTATCTTCTGAAGTATTGATTTTTGGTTTGGTATTAGTATCATTTAATTCCTTCAGCCGACCAATCTGATCTTCAATAATCAATATATGATGTAGTGTGTCTTCAACATCTTCCCTAAGCCCTCTGGCATTAGACTCTAATATATCAATAATTGAGTCGAGGGTTGGATTGCTCATTTGAGTTTCATCTGCCTATTAGTAATATACTCATAACACCAATCGGCAGGTTTTTTTGCTACTGCCGATGGAAAACGCCTACACATACCAGTAGACTCCTTAAAACATATACAGGTACGGCAACATGACTTCTTCATATTTTTTCCTTTCTAATTTTAATACATATATCACGGTATTCTTTCACCATTTCCTCTAAAATATTTGTATTCTTTTCATGTACAGGCAAACAACACTTCTTCCATTTCTTACCTGAACCACAGGCGCATATAGCATTTCTGCGTATTTTATTCTCATAATTTACCGTATTATGAAGATTTGCAATCCTCTCGAATAGAACCTCAGCCTTAACGGTAAGCAACACAGAATCTTCTTCTGCCATTATGCCTCTATCTTGATAATTTTACCAAGCCCTGCCCTAATCAAGGGAAAATAATTTCCAAAATCAGCAGGTGTAAATTCATTACTTGGCGTATCCTCGGTAATCAAGCCTAACCTCTGATATGCCTCAGCAACAAGTTCAGAACAAAACAGGCTGGACAAATCTTCCTCGTTGCCACCCATAAATCCATCATGGGCAGATTTAAACAACTCAATCTTGCTCTCTTCGTAAGGTCTACCCTTAACCTCAGCCCTTAAATCAATAAGAGCCTGATTGTTTAATGGCTCTGTGTGTAGAAGTTTTCTAATACCTACTTCGCCCTCATACGTCTTGATTCTCTCGCTCAGGGGTACTAATTGTACTCCCTGCCGTGCCTCACCGCTTGTAATGTCCTTGAGTTTACTCAGGGTAGTTGATTCCCACAAGAGCTTCATATTCCATTCTGGCGAACATATAACCATGCCCACATGACTCCAGGGGGAACCGGTAAACCGTTTAATCACATTACTGATAAGCCCTTTACCTGAAAACAACACAATATCACCGGTATTTAAATCTTCTCTAATATCTGCATATTTAGTCCTATGCTCCACCTTACGGTTCCGATTAATGTACCCTTTAATCCCCCTCCAACAATCAACAATAGCATTTTTAAAAATTTTTATCATATCAATTCCCCAACATAATATTCTTCATGGCACCCTCTTTAAAAATACATCTTTACCTGCTTTTGCACAATAAGACTTATACCCACGTTTAGTTATAAACTCCTTAAATATACTTTCCCTTGCATCCCTCTTTACTATAACTCCACAATGCTTACATTTAAACTTCATATCAACCTTATTCTCTCACACATACCAACCGGCATACAGAAGAACTTCTCCCATTGAGTACCCTTCTTTATTAGAACAGGCTTTATCATGTCCGGTGTCATTATGCTTCCCCTAATTCTCCATGCTTCCTGGCAATCAGTCCTAACCACCCAAAATATTATATTCTTGCCCTCTTCAATCAACCTCGACTTCCTTGCTGGCACACGAACATCATCCCAACAATCAGCCCAATCGCCATCCCATTGATTCTTCATTTCGGCTTCATGCCTTGCGAATATCTTTTCTTCGGGATAATAAGAATGAATATCAGCACCATAATTCTCCTCTGGTATCCAAGCACGAACACCTTTAGAAATTAAATACTGACAAACAGCCTCCTTCGCCCTCTTATCATTCTCCTTATATGACTGCTTATCAAATGGTCTTCCAGTTCTCGCTTCTACCATTATCTCTTATACCTCTTATTGTATTCGGTGTACGCAGCCTTACCCTTAGCCGTCTTCCTGTATGCCCTCATTCGACACCTCGCTCCACAGAACCGAGCAAACATCGTCTTAGCCTCAAACACCTCCCCACAATCTTTACACTTTATATCAAACAACTCGTCTGCCTGTTCATCAAGCGTCATAGTTATACTCCAATGGTAATGTTATGTTTTTAGGATCTATATTCTTCATAACCACTTCCTCAATAAAAGCCTGTATGTCAATCTCGTCTTGAGGCTGTTCCAGGCGGTCAGCATTACGCTCCTCATACCTTATATTCTGCAGGTTATACCTCTCTTTTAGCTCGACACAAGCCGAACACATATCCCTTGTATATATTATTCTTCCCATTTTTTATCAAACAAACTAATTATTATAACACATCCCACGATGATAAATAACCCTGCTAACATTACCGGATATTCATACCATTTAGGCTTCTGATTAATCCATTTCATGCTTAATCTCTTTTACCTCTTATATTATAAAGGTATTTTCTATGTTGCTGATATATGCACTTCCCTGCCCCCACAACTTCGGTTGCCAATAGTACACTCCGGACAAACTCGATTAAATTTTGATTCAGCCTCAAACCTATTATCACACTTTAAACACTTATTAATAAATTCAGCGCTTTCATCAATCTTCCTCGTTGCCCTAAACTCAGCACAAATATACTTATTTTTATGCCATTCATTCCTGTATTTCTTCTGGCAGTCCGAGGCAATATGTCTTCCACTCTTGGTTACCTTACCCCTACATATCCTTGCCGGCTGCGTTCTCAAGCTACCGTTAATAAGCGGCACTATCCTTCCGCATATTACACAGTTTTTAGGTTTAACTATTATACCCAACCCATAACCCTTCACCTTTTTTAAAATTCTTACCAAATATTTTCACACCGTAACATAAAATATTACAAGGAAAAACGAACATGGACCTAATTTCATTTTATCTGTCTAAATTTAATATATTCCTCTTTATTGCTTTTAACCTTATCCCAAGCATCAAGGACTGCAATCATCATATCATAACGATTATGACCACACTTGCCAATCTCCTTACTGCACAAAGGACAATATATCTTCTTTTTCGCCTTCTTTAAACAAATCTTTCTGCACTCCCTTCTTAGACCTCTGATATTGCTCTATAATCTCCCATGTTCCATTACGGACTATACTCGATGAATCAACGGAATCAACACCCAACTCAAACGCCCTCTCCAAATATTCCTTCTTCCCACATTGACCTATATGTGACTTTAAACCCTCGGCTCTCGCAAATTCTACCCACTCCTCAACCATCTTCCACTTCCATTCAACCGAACCACCGACAAATATATGTGTGAAATTATCCTCAAGATCCCTCTCTATATCCCTTACCCTCATGCCGTCTTGGACAACTAAAGCTAAATTAGGTGCCGTTATAAGCTCTCCCCTCGCCCACATAAGAGAATACTCAAGCGACTTCATGCCTCCACACATAATATCCGGACATACTATGAAATCTAATTTAATCCCCATCCTGTAACAATGTGCAATATTCTTCAAAAATAAATCTGCCTGAAATGGATAACCCTTCCTATAACAATTAAATACTCCATTATCCAATGCACAGGGGACCTTACCAAAATACTTCTCAGGAGGAAATGACTTTAAATCAAACGTACTTATCATTATACCTAATTCATATTCCTTCACCTTTTCAAACTTCTTACCAAACGCTGTACCTGTATATATCTGCATAATTCGCACCGTAACATAAAATATTATATATTGCAAGTAAAAAAGCGAACATAAATATATATAAAAAAAATAAAAAGTTGGTTGGAGTGAGGACGTGGGGGGGGAGAGGAGTCCCAAAGTTCTCCCCCACCCCCCCCTGGTTATAATTGGATCCATTTTGGATTGATATTTCTAATATGAAATGATTGTTGATTGATTACAACTGGATAGGCATGAACTGAATTGAACTGGAAGTGATTATGTTCTATTGCATCTGATAAGAGTGCTTATGTTATAGTAGTATGATTTACCTCGATAACACGCTCTTGTGGTGGCTCTAGCCTGAGTGCTGAGAGCCTCTGTAATGCAAGTTGTATCGGCTTGGATACGTCTAGTGTGTGAGTGTGGCTTACGTCTATCTTATCCCCATATACTGCCCTATTAATCTTACTAACATACCATGAGGTAGACTTAAATAAAACGTCAAGCAATTTGGCTTGCTTGGTGTCTGTGCAGGTTTCTATCCTCTTTAATACATCCTCAATCCTTATGTCCGTACTGCAAGACTGAGCAAGTCTAAACCTTTTCTCAAACTCTGGATTGTCTACAAACCATTGATAAATAGTCCACCTTGACGGCAGACCTTTGGATTGAATATCAACTAAAGTCTTTCCGGATGATAAGAGATTCAAGATTTTTTGTGCTATAGCGTCTGTGTATTTTATTTTTTTCATGTGTGTATGTTGTTATTGTGTTTCTAATTTTACCTATTAATATTCCTCTTTTATATTCCTCTTTGTTTCTTTTTTTATTGTGTCTGTTTATGTTCGTTTGCTTATTCTTTCGGCTGCATTTGTATTCTTCCGGTTCCGTTTTAGTTTAGTTCTTATTTGTTCTAAGTATTGATTACCTCAACCCACCCCCACCCACTTTTAGGTGGGATTAAGTCTTTAATTACATTTATTTTTTATTGATGTCAAGTTTATTTTATATTCTTTTATAATTGTTGTAAAAGGTGGGTGGTTTAGTATGCTCGGATATGTTTGCGTGGCGTGGCGAGGCTGTGGTGAAGCCGTTTTTATCTGAATCCATTAAAAAAGCCCGATTCCCTCAATTAAGAAGAAACCGAGCCTTTAATTTGTTGCCTCCAGGTTGAGCCTTATTAGATGATGTCACCCTGTTGGTGTTCGTCAATCCCTAATAACTTAAACACCACTTGAGTTAATTCTGGAACAACATCTAATTGGAAACCCTCAGACACATGGAGACTTTCGCCCTCATAGTCTCCGAGATACTCTTCAATCTTATTTTCTAAAACTGTCTTTAGTGTCCTCCTCTCAGGTTTTCCCTTAAATTTACAATTTATTAACATTCCACATTTCAAACACATTATACCCTCCTTTAAAAGATTATCCTAATTCAGCCTCAAAACAACACTCCCCTTTCTCTAATAAACATTTAAGTATCTTCTCGCCAAGTTCTAAACGAGCATACCAAACTAATTGACTAACTACTCTATGCTTGCTCCAACACAGAGCCGACATTATCATTTCCTCGTTGTAACCATCCTTACCCTTAAAGAAATTGTCTATCTTTTCCTTATCCTCGCCTAATGTGTCCTTGCATTTTTGAACTGACACTCGTACTTCTTTCAGGTGTTCCTCGTCATAACAATACTCCAAGTTTCCGTTCTGCTCTCCATGTACTCCAAAGAAGTTGGCATCATCACTTGATTGAACTGCAAACCAGAACTTGCCGTTAATGTCTCCTGTGTAGTATCTACCCATTAGTTATCCTCCTTAATGTCAGCATATATCCTTGAGGCACATTTAGAACAATATGTTTCCTTATGTACCTCTACTTTAATAGAGTCCGTAATGTCTCGGAGACATGACAGACAATAAATAATAACTCGGTTAGTCATTTTTATTTGATTCTTTTTAAATGTCAGCATAAATCCTCCTATTTATAAGATTAGAATTATTCTTTCTTTGCTTTAACTACTGCCCTCCATATTTCAGAGTCAGTATAATTATCTTGCCCATCATATTCATCTTCTTTGAGGTCTACACGCTGTTCTATCTTGATAATCAGGTATGCAGAAGATTCAATGAGTTCTTTGGTATACAACCTTGCAGCTTTAATATTTCCGAACACACAACACTCTGTTAAATATTCGCACTCTGCATCATCAAAGTTTTTCTCTGTTGTATAACCCTTTACATCATAATAATATTTCATTATTCATTCACCTCCCTTCTTTCTTTAAATAGAATAAATTATTAGAAAAATAGAATAATAATAATATGTCTTAATAGATGGCCTTGATTTTTTTAGTTTAAATATTAAGATTGTTTTGTTTTGTTATTGTTTTTATTTATCATCAATATTCATCGGCATTAATACGGCGGTAAATTCCTGATCTGTTTCCGGGTTCCTGGTAGTCATCTTAATAGTTTTATCCGGTCCGCTGAACTCGAATATTAATGCCTTGTACGAATCGTCTTGAAATTTATCCGCTATATTGCATATCTCACTTAATAATTTTGGATTTAATCCAATTTTGAGCGTAGTATCTGCGCTATCCGGTATGACTTCCTGGTATTTCGGATATTTTCCTTCAAGCGGATTAATTTTTTGTACGCTTGTGCTGAAAGACGATGGTTCCGCAGTTGCAATATGTGTCGCGCCGTTATGGGATACAACCGCATTTTCAAGGATCGGAAGTTTAGCGGATTTTTTCAGTTTCTTATTGATATCGAGTGCGTCTTCTTTCGTCATAATAAAATCAGGATGGCACGTTCTGGTTTCACCACCCATATCAATATAACTTGCCTGGAAACCGTCAATTTCCAGAAACTCCGCTTCCTGGTAGCATTTCGGCCTTGTGATCTCGATTAATCTTCGACCATCATTAGCAACTGTACGATCCTGAGCAATTAAAACCCCTTCGCCTTTGCTTACAATCTTTGCAATTTCAAGGTTTGATTTGCTTAACATAATAGATACCCCTTCCTGATTTA
>Ga0208010_1000056_pt1 | contig 32851 bp, 29 predicted proteins | sample 2_EtaG_FD_184074 | JGI IMG/M metagenome (GOLD analysis project Ga0208010, IMG submission 184074) | Marine viral communities from the Subarctic Pacific Ocean - 2_ETSP_OMZ_AT15125 metaG (SPAdes) (version 2) | ecosystem: Environmental > Aquatic > Marine > Oceanic | place: Pacific Ocean | collected... | reverse complement strand
CTTTAGCATAGTAAAAGTCTTCCAGTCCTTTGACCAACAAAGCCAAGCACACTACATGCGTTGCTTTCAGGGCGATGATGCTAGTGCGCGCGGACTTATAAAAGTAAAAAGCCTTGCACGTTATGTATCCTAGGATAAATGCTAATGTAAAAAGGATCCACTCCACTCATTGCCTCCAATGTAAATCGGCCACTGAAACTAAAAGTCCCAGTGGCCAATATAACTGCTCGTAATCAATTTGTCAAGTCTTATTTTTGAGTCAGACGATTAAAGATACGTTCTGCAAGCTGACCAGCGACTTCTTCTTTCTTTTTGTCCCGCATCAATCGAGCGGCAACGCGGCGCGAAACTTCTGCGACGATTGCATTTTCTGCGAGTCCGGCCGCCAATGCACCTTCCTCTTCATCTTCGCCATGGGCAATCGCCTGCGCTTCCGGTCCCAATCCACGATTGGTACTAGCTGCACCAGCCACACCCAACGCTGCCATCACCGATGGAATCACCATCGACGCTAAACTCTGAGCTAATTCCATATCTAATCCGGAACTAGCCAAGTCACTCACTACCTGCTGCAGTAAAGCGGCATCTTCAGTGAGAGTGGCTTCGTTGGCATATGCGTCGGCGCCGGGCTTTTCTTTCTTGGCCGTGTAAGGCTTGTTCTCGTACATGTCGCGCATTCCAGGAATCTCTTCCTCTTCTTCTGCGCCCATTTCAAGCTCTCCACCTCCGGGCAACGGCTCCTCTAATTCTGCGCCGACTTCAAGTTCTTCTTCACCCCCTTCTTCGCCAGCAGCACCTTCAACGTCAACTTCGACGCCGAGTTCATCAGCAACCGCCTGAACCACCCGAGCCAATAGCTCTTCGTTTTCAGGGTCACCTTCTTCACCCATTTCTAATTCATCTTCTGCACCGAGCCCAAGCTCTTCTTCGCCACCGGGGACACCTTCTTCAGCGCCCATTTCGAGGTCTAATTCCTCTTCCTCTTGTTCATCCAGAGGGTTATTGTCAAAATAATTCTCACTCAGCGGGCCAAGATTAGCCAGCTTCATGAATTGCCTAACCTCGCCTTCTGTTAACAGTTTTTTACGAGCCATTTAATTCTTCTCCTTAAGCATTGATATGCTAACTCAAAAATAAATAGTAATGTCTTTGGATAAAGTCCAAAAAAACGACTTTTTATAGGTCCGGATGCTCTTCGGCAATGAGATCAAATATATCTACTAATTGCTGGTCTGAGAGTCCTAAATCTTTTGTTGCTGTTGCGCCCGCCATTCGCAAGCGTTTGGATTTGGCTTTCCGAAGCTTGGATTGATCCTTTACTTCATCTATATATGATACCAACCTGTCATCGCCTGCTAAAAATCCCGTTATCATGTGACGGAAAAAAGCTGATTGAGTCATACCCTCATGTTGAAGCTTAATAACTAGTTGAGCTTGACGATGATCGTTTTCTACAAACACAATCTTTTTGGTAAGTTTTCCATAATCTATCTCATTGGACATTACCATTTTCTCGTTAAAATATGGGTATGACTTTCGCTTAAGCCCGAAGAGGTTTGAAAAATAAACTCTGCTTTCGCTTGGAAGTCTTCGAGCGAGCGCGCCCCCGAATATGAAAAGCCCGAACGGATTCCGCGCTCTAATTCAGCCAGAACATCTTTAACCTTCCCCTGGTATGGGACTCGACTGGTGACTCCCTCCAACGAAGAATAATTCCCGCGCCACTCTGTTTGAGCTTCTTTGCTGGCCATTCCACGGTAAGACTTCCAAGTGCTTCCATCTGCGTCTCTATATATTTCTCCCGGCGCTTCGGCAGTACCGGCCAACAGAGAGCCGCACATAACTGCGTCGGCTCCAGCGCCCAATGCCTTTACCATATCGCCTGCATTTTTAATGCCGCCATCTGCAATAATAGCCACGTCTCGATCTGTTTGAGCACAATCGAGAATGGTTTGGAGACCCGGCAATCCGTGTCCTGTTTGAACCCGCGTCGAGCAGATAGAACCTCCACCAATGTTGCAGCGCACTGAATCCGCGCCCCAATCTGCCAAATCGTTAATCCCTTCGAGGGTTGCAACGTTTCCCGCCATAATATGAATATCGTCTCCTAAAATGTCGCGCAGTTGGCGAATAGCTTTCTTCATCAATTTGTGATGACCATGAGCTATATCCACACACAAGAACGTTGCACCGGCATTGCGTACTGCTACGGCTCGGTCAAGATAATCACCGGTTACTCCAATGGCTGCTCCAATTGGGGCGCTTGTGTTTCTTAAATCGGCGGCTCGTCGAACTGCATTATATTGCGCATCAAGAGTATTATAACGATGAATGATTCCAGACCCTCCGCCGTCTCCCATGGCAATGGCCATAGTGGTGCCCGTTACTGTGTCCATGGGGGATGACAGAATGGGGCACGACAATACTAATCCATTTCCTAGATTGGTGCTAATGTCTATTTCAGACCGAGACTCAATGTCGGAGTATTGCGGCTTAAGCAATACGTCATCGTAAGCAAAAGCTTTATTCTTCATCTTCATCCTCTCGTTTTCTCAGCGTATAACCAAGATTTTGGCTTTTGCGATAATCGCTCGACCTCTCCAATAGTTCTTCATGGGTGAGGGGAGTAGAGCGCAGTGGCTCGTATGAGGGATTAGCATAGTTTTCCAATCGTTCTAGTGACAAGAAAAGCGCCTTCCAACGTTCCCCCTCTACATCAGTCGACTGATTAAAGGGGCCCGCGTATTCTTCTTGCAGGGTGTGTAGCGCTCCTTGCAATTGAACGAGATTCATTACCAGTTGCTGAGCGACAACCAGAGTGTCTTCTTCCAGTCCCTGTGTTTCTAGAAACAGTCTGTCTAATTGCGCGCTGGTGTTCATAATATCTGCGCGTAATTTAAAAAAGAGCGCTTCATATAATTTTTTATTCATCTTAAGTTCCTTCAATAAAGTTTTTAATATCGCTTGAACGATAGTAAGTTAGTTTGTTGGGGGTGTGGGGTTCTCCCAAGATATCTACCCGCGAATTGGGAGGAGTGCTTTGAATTTTAATAATAGTGGGCACCCCTTTAAACCCTAGTCGCTTTTCTAAGTCTACATCGTCCCCTATGTTAAAGGCGTAGAAATAGATATCGTTATATTTCTCGGCGATATCTTCATAATATTCTTTGAGATTGTGACACATATCGCATGAGTTCGAATAAACCTTAATCATGCACGTTGCTGTTTCGGTAGTCTCACCATTAAGAAGTTGATTGAGCGACTGGATCGAGATTCGTTTGACTGGCATCGATTGCCTCCTTTGCTTTGTTAACGCAGGCAGGGCAGAATAAGTGTACTTGCTGCTTCTCTTCTCTAACTACTACTCGCCAAGAGACTGCCATGCCTTTATCTGCCTTATCAAATGACTCTGCGCAAGTGGTGCATGCGTCTGGTATTTGATTGAACAGGAAAATTTTTTCGGAGAGATTTCGTTCACTGGGAGTTAACTTCTTTTTCGCTTGCCGGCGCTGTTTTCTATTCATCGGGCGAGGGCTCCCATGAGAGGCGCCGGTGCCCAGTTCGCGTGCGGCTTTGTGAACACAACTACGGCAGACGGGAAGGGCGCGCAATTTTCACTATCGCCAAACTTTAATCTTCCCTTGATAAAGAAAACCGATTCTGCTTTCATTACATAATCATGCCAATATTTTGTATCGGTTCGTGCCGGGATCAACATCACCACCTTGGTATCGGGGTCTTGCGCTTCTTCATATCCCTTCTTAATCCACGCGTCGATGCCGCGGCCATATGGAGGGTTAACAAAGACAGTGTGTCCTTGCCAGCTTTTCTTCAACCCATCTTCCATCGGTGTATAAAAGTTAGAGCATTTAGTATTATGGGGCGTGGCGCAGGGATCCAAATCAAATGGTCCGAATCGCCAATCCAGTTTCTTAAAAAAATCATCGGGGGTCGACCACTCGCCGGTTTTACTTGAAAACATTACTACTTGTGTTGCTTTATCCATCGGTACTCCCTAACGCACCATCGCCCCTATCGCTGATGGTCATTGGATATTCGTTATAGAGCGCCTCTGTGGCTGTCTCTTGCGGTCGAAAATGTACGACGGGGGTAAGCACCAGTTGTGCAATTTTTGTGCCGGGTTCAACATGTTGTGTGTTGGAGCCCACATTGTGGAGGTTAATAAACACCTCCCCTTCATAGCCTGAATCAACCACGCATGCTCCGACTACAAGGCTGCGCTTTGCAGCCATCCCAGATCGGTTCTTTACTTCAAGCATATACCCATGGGGTACTTCAAACTTTAAGCCTGTGGATAAAATCCGACTGTCTCCTGGCTGGAGACGACATTTATCCTCGGTATTCTCGGGACAAAAGTACACATCGAGTCCCGCATCCGATGGGTTTGCGCGGGTTGGGGTCGTAACCCCTTCCCGTACCTTTGAGTATCGTATAATCATGGAGTACTCTTTCCTCCGCTAATCATTTCAAAGTTCTCCACCACTTCATCGATGTTAAACTTCCCCTTGTAAAGACGATATGCCTTCACTGCTGCTCTAATCTCGTCGGTATTTAACCAACTATTCTCGCGGTACTCTGACCGCAGGTCTCGACGCTGATCCTTATAGGGCTCCATCGCCTCTTCAATTGCTGCCAGGGAGCGAATATACTCCTTGACATACCTCTTTTTCTCTTCGTGTGAATTGGCCACACCAACCTCCTTTGTTACTTATATAATATAACAAATTCTATGGTGGATGTCAAGCAAAATCTTACTTAAAATCAAATTTAACGCGCGCTTCAATTTTTAAGGTAGGAATGTGTAAGTGGTTTGCTAAGTTGTGCTTCACACACTCATCAGCTTCCAGAAACCAGTCTGCATGACTTTTCTCATGAATAATGTCTAAAAAATAATTTTCATGGTGACCACAGTTTTTGGCCATCATCTTATAAACTTTTTGATTGAGTCTCTCGGTTTCTTCCGCATCTGCCTTGACGTCTTCTACTTTTCCAATAGACATCGAAGACACATCATGAATCATTAAGGTGGCGTCCGGGTCCATATAGCGCATCCCTTCTTTGCCAAAGCTAAAGAGCAGGGCACCACATGACATAGCTTTGCCTTGCACAATGGTCGCAACAGGAATCCGCGAAGCATGAATATCAGAAATCATCGACATCAAACTATAAACTTGTCCCCCGTAACTATCGATTATGACAGGCAAAATGGGCTGTCCCGTGTTCTGGGCCTTGGACACGTCCGCCGAAAATTCTTTGGCGGCGCTCTCATCAAACTTTCTCACCCGAATAACGATAGGCAGATCATCAATAAACTCTTTGTCTTTCAATAAAGGACTAAAGTTTTTTATGATGTTCATATACTAACTATCCCAATAGTCTAAAATTATGCCTAATAGATCTTGTCGAAAACCCCCAGTTAGGATCATACTCTAATCGTGACATATAAGGTCGATTCATGTGCACTATATCCTTATCAGGACGCACTCCCCAACATCTAATACGTGTCAGTTCATTGTTACTATCAATTACCTCTAAGATCCAGTAGAGTTTTCCATTTTTAGTTTTTCGTGCGGTAACTTTGCGAGGAATAAACCAGCATAATTGCAAGTCTGCATCAAATTCCGAAATGGGAGGAACAAACTTCTCTTGAAGTTTCTCGATTGTTTGGGTGTTGATTACCAAGTTGATGGGAAAAATTCCAGTAAGGTCAGTCTTAAACTGAATGATCTCTTCTTCGGAAAAATCTCCTTCAGGCTTGTAGGTTTCCATATTCGCTGTGAGCTTCTTGAGGGTCTTAGGTCGGTCCACTACGCACGCAGACCAAAAGTGCTTGCGGCCGGTGAAACGATCATCCATGAGATCATCTAACGCTCCTCCTCGACACAAAGCATCCAAAGCCTTTTTGTTAAACTTGCTATAGGAAACCCCCTCTCGAAAGAGCAAGTCTTCTGCATTTGTGAAAGGACGGTTGTCGAGAATCTGCTCAATGGCACTCATCCCTAAGCCCTTAATCGATGTCAAGGGCTGAATAAGCGTCTGACCATCGTCACTAATTTCCCAGACTGTGCCGGACTTATTGATATGCAACGGAGCAATGTTAAATCCATATCGCTTAGCGATGTTGATGGCTTTTTCTTTTCTGCTCTCTGGCTCTTTGTCCAAAAAGGCTGCCATCCACTCAGAAGGATAATAATTCCACAGCCACGCACATTGATAAGAGATAATGCTATATGATACTGCATGCGACTTATTAAAGCCGTAACCAGAAAAATATTCAAACTTATCCCAAAGGGCAATAGCTTCATCACGGCTGATGCCGTTAGACGCGCACCCATCTACAAACTTGATACGTAGCTTGGTTTTAATGCCAGCTTTCCCCGTACCTTTCTTGGTGAGAACCTTGCGCAACATATTGCCTTCATCCAGTGTCAAGCCTCCTAAGCGGTGAGCCAACAATGCAATCTGTTCCTGGAAGATAAGGAAACCGAACGTTTCTTCGGTAATCTCCTGTGCCTCTTCGGATAGATAGGAAACATGTTGAGGGTGGTTCTTGGCTTCTACATAATCTGCATCCACACCCGCAGACAGCGGACCAGGACGGAAGATAGAGGTTACAGCCGAAATATCAATAATACTAGTGGGCTTTGCTCTAGTACAAAAACCTTGGGCGCCTTGTTCCGTAAACTGAAATACGCCGGCCCACTTTCCTTGATGAAAAATGTTTTCGTAGACTGCCTGATCATCAAAGTCAATCACATCGGGATGGATAGTCTTATTATAATAGTCTAAAACATCATCGAACGTTGGCTCTTCAACTCCATGATGCCGACGCAAGATATGCTCAATACACCCTTCCATCATCTTTAAGGTCGAAAGCCCAAGTAGATCAAACTTAATGAACCCCATCGGCTCTAAGTGGCGAACGTTCTGTCCTTCACTCCATGGAGACTGACGCACGCCGCCTGAATTAATCAAAGGCATATTCTTGTCCAAGTCTTCTGCGATAACTACTCCTCCAGCGTGACGCGAACAAGAGCGTACCTGTCCTACGAGTCCTTCAACGTGAGCCTTTACTGCGGGGTATTTAGCCAAATAAGCCTGCAGCGATGTTGAATATTCCATAACTTCTTCCCATGTGGGTGCATAGACGCCGGCCTTAATGCCGTGCTTCTTTTTAGCCTCCGGTGTTGCTTCGCGAATCATAATGCCTGTTACTGTATTAGCTTCCGTAAAGGGAATACCATAAAGCTTGGAGATGTCCTTGATCAGTGATCTCAACTGCAACGTATTCCAGTTGGAAATTGGGGCGACACAATCTTCTCCCCACATCTGGACTAGTCGTTCTTTCAATTCCATGCTATCCGATACATCGTAATCGATATCTGGATAGTCTGTAGCGTCAGAGCGCAAAAAGCGAGAGAACAGCAATCCATACTTAATAGGATCTACTTGCGTAATTCCCAAAGTATATGCGACCAAGGATCCCGCTGCGGAGCCGCGGCCCGGGCCCGCTAACATCTGTTTGGTAGCTTCATCAGCAATCGCTTTCATGGTTAAGAAGTACTTAGAAAAGCCGCGATCATCAATAACGTCTAGTTCTTGTCTTAGTCGCGCAAGATACTCTTTGTTAGTGTTGAGTCCTTTTTCACGTAACCCTTCGAGCGCATAGTTTACCAATGCTTGGGTAGCGGTGGTACCGGCTGGGACCACAAAGTCTGGGAGACGGACGGTTGTATCTGGGAAGAAACTTTCAATGCGCTCATGGGCGATGTGATATGTCTCAGTGATGCTCTTCATTACCAAGTCATCATCATACTCAAAGCCTTGGCTCTTGGAATAGCTTTCATAACTCTCCCACATTTGCTCGCCATTCTTGGGATACAATTCATATCCAATTTCCTCTACGCCGGCGGGTAATTCGCCACCCTCACCCCAAGATGGAGTTCCTTTTCCGAGCCAGCCTAGGCGCTTATATAGCTCTCTATCCTTCCATGCGGTAGGGTTCGGGTAGTGGCTGTCGGCTGTGGAAATCAGCTTCACATTAAACTCTTTGGAAATCTGAATGATGAGCTGGTTAAGTTCGTGTTGCTCTTTAATATTGTTCCACTGTAGCTCACCATACCAGCGATCTCCAAATACCGCTTGCATACGGCGCGTAGTATCGCGCATGGCATCGAGGGCTGCATCACGGTCAACACCGGTGCGGTTGCCCTCGTCATCATAAATTCCATTCTCCCAATAGTTTCCGGCATAAACGCCACCGAGACATGCTGACGCAGCGATGACTCCTTCGCCATACTTCTCAAGCAGCGCGTAATCCATGCGAGGATACCGATAAAAGTTCTCGCTCTTGTAGCTCTCCGAAACCAATTTGAAAAGGTTATTAAGCCCTGTTTGGTTTTGGGCTAACAAAATCAAGTGACGACGACGACGCAAGAGTCCTTGGATCTTCTTGCTGTCGGTTTCATCTTCGACTGTTGCGCCCGACGCGGCGGCCGCTTTGGCGCCTCTGGCTCGTTTTTTATCGGCCATAACCACGTTATATTCTTCGCGCCATTCTTCAATGGAGGGAATAAAATATGCCTCAACACCGAAAATCGGTTTAAAGTCTTTCCCCTCTGCCTGCATCTTCTTGGCATGCAGAACCTGTCCCGCTAGTCCATTCATGTTTCCATGGTCGGTGAGCGCTAGCGCATCACTCCCGTTCTCATAAGCAAAGTCCATATGCGCATCCGGATACCCGATTGCATCAAAAATAGACCCTGCCACACTGTGGGCATGCAGCCCTACGAATTTAATCGTCATCTATAACTCCCTCTCTATATGGTAATTTAACATCTAATCGTGCCTTTGTCAAGCTATTTGATGGCTTTTTTATATAATTTTCCGATCCTAAGAAACGTTGATATTCTTCCCAACTTGTAAGATCGTAAAACCACTCAATTTCTTCTTTATGGGCGCCTTCTTCGCCTACTTTGTCAAAAATGGTATCAAAGTCAAAATGGCGCGCACTCCAGCGTTCCGATAAAGGCAATTTTTCCGAAGGAAGCTCACCGGGTGGAGGATTGATAAATTCTTTGGTGGTGGTTCGATTCACAAACCGACGACACTCAATATAGTCTTCATTCATCATAGTGAAAGAAAGTGGAAGATTATCCTTTACTGTTTTGCCTTCATAGCTCAAAAACCAATTTTTCGAAATCTCAGAAATTTGCCGGCGATATTTTCGCAGATTATAGATATTGTGGATCGACATTGGAAATGAGATATAGTATTTATCCGGAATTACCCAGTGGGAGATAATATTAGCCACTCTCCAGGCTGAATAGACCCCATGCAAAACAGACCACCCGTAGGAGTCGCGACGGTCGCGATCTTTGGGGTGGATAGGTACATAGTAAATAGGGATAGCTTTTTGGCGGGCCGCGGGAAAAGGATCATATTGACGATGGTAATACGCGGGGTCATGCACCCACTCTCCGACTACCTTTCGCACCACTGGGGCTAGGTCGTCATTAGCTACAATCCAAATGGTTTGGCAGCCCACGATAGCGCACTCAAAGACTGCCTTTTGGATGGCCGTAAAGCCTGCGTCAAGAGGCAGCAAACACTCTGGTGTTTGGAGGTTATAATCAGTCTTGAGATTGGCTAGCGGTATGACGCCGGCCAAGTGGGTGTGAATACCATTCATATGTGTTCTAAAATCTTTTGATACTGTTGGCTGCTTTCTGCGAGAGTTTTAAGAAGATCTGCTTGGCTCTCCGTGGCCACCTCCACCTTCTCGGCGGGTGAGAGTGAACCAGATGGTTGCGGGTGTCTCTCGCGACCAATGATAGTCGTTCTAAATTTGTAGTACTTCGGTGTGCCCGTGGGTGAATAGCCATTAAACATTCCTCGCATGCCGCGCTCTTCCATCTCGTGAATCATCTTAAACCGAGCCATGGTCTGTGAGTAATCAAACTCGTCCATGGTGGAGTCGGTTAAGTGAGAAACTATACAAGCATCCTTGACATGAGTATTGCCATCAATGCGATCTGAAGGGTAAAACCAGATTTGCTTGACAAAATCATCTGAGGTTTCGATGAGATCGATTTCATGCTTGCCGCCACGATTAAACGCTATCCAATCATAACATATATAAGACGTCTCTGCAACCTTTTTTTCTACTAGTCCCGTACAATTATCATCCCCAAAATAATAAGCTTTATCGAATTGAATCTCGGCTATCTTGGCATACTCATTAGAACATATCAATGTCTTTCCATTATATCTTAAGCTGTCACACAGAAGACTCAAGGGTGCTTGACCAGTGAGAGACAGAACAAACAAGAGCCGGTCCCAGAGTTCTTTCTCGGGGGGCCCTACCTTAATGTTTCCGCTATGTGTATGCAGCAATCGAGCTTCATTAGAAAGTCCTATACATTCTAGTTGTGTGTCTATGGGCAAGTAATCAAAACGAAAAGGCCGGCGAGGATGACTAAAAAAAATAGGCAACTTGTTATTAAACGCATACAATAGTGCGGCTAAATTACTACCAATTACAATGGCGTCATGCTTATAAATTATCGTCGCAGACTTCGCTAGCCGAATGGTATCCCGACTCTTCTTCACTCTCCACCTCTTCGAGCAGAACTTTAAGGTCTAGCCCGGCACAATCTTTTTTAGTTTTACTTACATGATAGTGGCTGATAAAGCCGGTGAAATCTCCGTACTTTACATGCTGTGCGTAGCTTCCATCGGTGTTCCCAAACTGGGTGAGCGGGGCAGCATACGGAATATCTAATCCTTTGTGGATCGCTTTCCATAATTGTTTGAGAGCCCGAATCTGTACAGGATAAAACCCTAAGAACGGTTCGAGCGCTCTGCTCTGACAGCGAACACCTTCTAAAATAGGTCTTTCTCCATGTCCGTTTCTTACATACCAATCTTGATACTTAGGATAATAAGCATTTGAAATTTCTACACCTACCGAGGCTCTGTTAGCTCGTTCGCTTCCGGCATGCCAGCAGCCCTGTTGCATATCAATCGTTTGATAGATGGTCCCATCATTATCAATCAAAAAATGCACCGAGATCCCTCTATTGTTTAAAACTTTCTGGCAGGCGTGAGAATTCAAACATACATCCCAATGATTTACAAAGTAACGAATGCTGCGGGGGGCTCGGCCGGTATAATCATAATGGGTCCCGGTGTTCGCCTTAAGTCCTCCCTGTTCGGACCACAACACTACCTTGTCCCACTCAATAGGAATGAAATTGCCATTATATACAATGTAGTTAGAGTAGGTGGGCGTATCAGGTTTAAATTCATCAATGTCGGCTTGGCGTTCGGTCCACACGCGACGAAAGGTCATCGGACCCACGAGCCCATCGGGTGTCAGTTCTCGGTCGCGTTGCCACTTCTTGACGGCTCGCACTAACTTGTCATCAAAATATTTTTCGCCAAACCATGACGGATCCCACCCTAGATTAGCGGCCGAGGATTCATTATAAAAGTTCTTATCAATTGACATATCATGGTTTTTCCTATTAATCAGTTACAATCGCTATGATATAATTATCTTGTATCATAGTTAATTGCCGATTATGGATCATAATTTCTTCTGCCATGGATTTGTCTATTACTACTTCTATGTCGGCACTCAGACTATCAGCAAAGCGAACATCGTCTGCCCAGGCATTAACCTTAGCAACCACATAGCGCTCTTCAGTAGGTTTAAAATCGGACGGTAATAGGATTGTACTCTCGTCGTTCTCGCCTCTGGCTGTTGGTAATTCAATATGGATATATCTATTAACTGGTTTACAATACACAACCATCTCCATCGCAATATTTCGTTCCATTGCCCCCGTTGGTATCCATTCGTTGGATAGGGGTAATCTTTTTATTCATTTCTTCAAACTCTTTCTTAGTAATGGGTTCATAAGGTGCTTGCTTATAACCTGTTTGCTCATATCGCAAAAAGGATACTGCTTTAAGGCGCGTTTCATACATTTCTAATGCATCTTTAAGTTGGGGTGCTTCAGCGTCCGTGAAGGTAACAGTGACAGACACAGAGTTATCGGCCCAATAGTATTGATACTGGGCTGCTATCTCTAATTGTTCCCACATGCTAACGTCTTTCTTACCTTTGATAAAATAAGGTTCGTGCACTGGAAAGTCTACCACCATGGTGTTAGGCGAGTAGCTATCTTTCTCTATATTATAACCTGCTTTTTCTAATCTCGCAAGTACTTCTGAATCTGTGGAGAACCGGACCCGGCGAATGTAATATTCGCTTTCAGGAAAATGAATGCCTGGAGTAGATCCGTTTAACAGAGAGACAGTACCGGAAGGCTTGATAGAGGTGGTGCGCACCGACTTAGGGATACACAACCAATTGGAATACTCTTCGTCTAACTCGTTGACATACTTATAGGCATCGTCACACCAGCCATACATCTGGCGGCGGCCATGCTTAGTAAATGCCTGGACCACTCCCGATTGAGAGAGTCCGATGCGTCGGTTCTTGAGCATCTTAGCATTTGTCTCGGGCCAATGTGTATTAGAGAGAGTGATAGTCTTACCGTATAGATAAGCAATCTTTAAAGTGCGCAAATAATCCTCTAGATTATCGTGCTTAGCTGGAAAAGTTTCCACTAGGCAACAAAGTTCTGCGTCTTCTAGTTGTTGTTCAACACAGGGATTAAATCCAGCTACATTAATATCGTCTAAGCGCTCTCCGTCTCTAAAGCGGCCGCGGGTGCGCGCGTTATCGAGCCAAATATATCCTGGCTCCCCATTGACTTGGCTTTGTTGTGCGTGCCATGTATAATCCATTCCCACCTTTGCATTAAAGGAATTGTTAGAGCCCCATCGATGATGGTAAAGCTTTTCTTGATCGTTCTTCATTTCTAAATATAAACGATCATCATGGGAGCCCATAGCCAACGCTGCCGACCGGCGCACATTGCCGGCCACCACGCAGCGTCCAATCAAATTTTCGGTATCTACAATATCGACGGAGCTAATAGGGTCACCAATCTTGGTGCTATACATCTCGGTAAGATTATTATGTAGCTCTTTAAGGGGCTTATAGCCACTAGAGGTTCCTCCGAATCCATGGATGGGGGCGCCCTCTGGACGGATGGCTGAGTAGTCAAATTTGGGGATGCGGTGTCCAAAGAAGAAGCCATCGAGTAACGTGTGAACTGAATTGACCCACCCTTCTCGGGAGTCATCGATAATATGGATGTCTTGAGTATACTCGGGCTCTTTAATAGTGAGAGTGCCTTCGCCTTCGGTATCAAACCCGACACCAATCCCCAACATTAAAGCGTCCATTATCCACGCAAAGAGATAGCCTCCCTTAGCAGACAGATCACGCGTAGATCTAAATGCACAATTGAATAAGCCAGCAGCAGTCTTTTCTTCTACAAACTTAGTACCCATCATCCACAGACCGCGGCCAGGAGGTGTCCACTTTAATTCAAACAAGCGATCATAAGCTTCCTTGGCAGTGCGTTGGGCCTTGTTGTCGTTCCATTCTAATCCTAAGACGAATACATGTTGCTTCTGCATGTCAAACATGCCTTCGATAACGCGACGACAAGTTTGCCACCATTCTTCCGACCCCTTTGTGCCGGGTTCAAACTCGCTTAACCGTCTAGAATATGTACGTTTATAGGTAACATATCCCAATGGTCCCCATGGAACCTCTTTGGTTTTGTAGGGTTCAATAAAAGTATCGGATAGTCTGAATCGACGGATGTTGGCGGCTGTTCTCATGGGAGTTATTTCCTTTTTAGTTTAGTATATTTGTCTCGCAACAATTGTTGTTGTTCTCTTACTCCGAGCGCTACGGGAGCGGTAACAACACCATTAGGGGTAGTGGGGGCGATGGCTTTCGGAAGAATGGAGATCTTAACATGGGACGTGTCCATAAAGATCGGGTATATCATCCCATCCGGGCCGTTTCTATTCTTGGCAATAAATATTTTACCTTGATTGTTTTGTTTGTCTTCGATAGTGCGAGAGATCGAAAAGATAAAATCAGAAACGAAACACTTGTTAAAGGCTTCGGAAATCTGCTCCATCGTAATGACTTCTGCATTAAGTCCTGACCGATTCGTCTGCGAGGCGGTCCAAATAGGACACTTAAATTCACTAGCGATAGCACGCAGTTCCTCATAAATAGACTCAAGTTCGTTTCTCTTCTCTTTCCGTACAATAACTGGCTTCAATAAATCTGCATAATCTACAATGATAAGTCCTGGCTTAATGTCTCTTTTGATTAACCGGGATAAGTGTGCTCGTAAAGTATTAGTAGTGGCCGATTTAGTAGGATACTCCTTTACAATCAACGCACCATCAAGATTTTTAATCTCTTCGTAGATCTCTTCTTTAAAGTTGCGGATATCAGAGAGGGGGTAGCCGGTAATACAACTGTCATAACGTGTACCAATAATAGTATCTTGAAGTTCTAAAGTATAATGAACCACCGTTTTTCCTTCTTTGATCGCCTGGGCGCCCAGGTGTACAAGCGCCATAGATTTTCCAGCGCCTGTGGGAGCGATGACTACTCCGAGTTCACTCTTGCCTAGTCCGCCTCCTGTTATGCCGTCGATCTCTTTCCATCCGGTAGTGACAGGGGCGCGGTGTTTGATCTTGAAGCGCTCTTCAAAGTCAGCGAGATAATCATAACCAAAATTATTTTCAGATCCTAACTTAAGTGCATCATTAATAACTGTGGAGATCTCATCAAACGAACAGTTCTGGAGGAGCCCTACAGATTTCATCATTGCTTCTTTAAGATTTTGTTTACGACAAAAATCTAAGGAAGTCTCTTTAATATATTCTATATCAGTTAGTTCACGCGTATGAATACGAGCGAAATAATCGCGGACCTGATTCTGTGTTACTTCCTCTTCTTGATCCATCTCAGTGCGGAGGATTGTAATCATTGTATCCAAGGAAGGATGGGTGCTATAACGGGTTCGATAGTCAAGAATTTTATTTACAAAAACTCGTAAATATTCGAGTTCTAAAAATTGGATATCTAATACTTCTGTAATCTGATCGGCAAACGGCCGGTCTTCAAAAATAAGTTGTACTAATCCCTCTTGGAAGGACTTTCCGTACCTTCCAAAATTCACATTTTCAGTGAGCATCTATTCCCTCTCGATAGTGTATTATATATATAACAGATTGGCAGCTAAAGTCAAATCAATTTTAAAATATTTCTTTTTAATTGTCAAGACACTCTCTACTAATTTTGTTTAAGTTTTCTTTGAGAACTTCCCAATTTAATTCACCAAATCCATCATCACGCATCATGCCAATAATTTCAGTTTTATTAAATTCACATTCAAAGTTCTCAATCGATTCTTTGACGTGTGTTTTTGACTGAACAGACATTTGCGGAGCATACAGTTGCATCATCTTGTAGTTGTGTTCAATGAGGCTTCTGTTCTCGGCGATGTTGGTGAAAAATTTAAGTTTGCTTTTTGTATTCTCACAAAATTCTATTACTTCATCAATAGTATAAGGTTTGCTGTCGCTCAAAAAGTTTAATCTTTTTCCCACCGTTGCAAACCCCGCACCTTTGATCCCGGGAAGGTTGTCGGAGGTGTCCCCTACGATGGACCGCGCAAGGGCCATGTTGGTAGGGTGTACTCCGGTTTGTTCAATAATTCTTTCTCTATTTAAAATTTCGTTTTTGGTGGGGCGCCACAAGATCGTTTCATCATCACAGACTTGCATGAAGTCTCGGTCATTAGAAATAATAATCTTCTGCCAGCCATCATAGCGAGAAAGCTGGGTGATGTATGCGATAACATCATCGGCCTCAATCTCGGGTAACATAAACTGAATGATGGGCATGTTGTTAAAGTATTCAATGACGCGACTTTGTTGCCACATCTTGTTCTGCAATTCTTCATCATCAGTAAGATTATGAAACGCCCGGTTCAAACGGATAGGCTTCCTTCCTTCTTTATAATTCTTATCGATGCTCTTGCGCTTACGCGATCCATTAGGTCCGTCCCACACCACGATAATCTGATCTGGTTTGGTCTCGCGGACATGTCTCTGCAGGATCTTGATGAATCCTTTAATGCCTCCGATAGGATCTCCGTTAGTGGAGATACTTGGATCCACAATATACGCCCTAAGATACGCATTCAACGCATCAAATATCAATACTCTCTTCATAGCAAAAGCCCCGCCTGTTATATATAATATAGCATGCGGGGCTCTAGTTGTCAAGTCAAAAATGATAGATTTTATTTAGCAAATTTTAGGAAGATCTCTCCGTAACGCCTTCGTGCTTCGGCTGTGCTGGTGGGCGATGTTCTTACTCTGAAAATCATTTCTCTGTTTTCGTCCAATGCTGTGAACCGGTGTCTTGGTCCGCGCGCCATCTGTGTGTAAAACTCTTGCTTGAGATCGTTAATGGTAAACTTTTCGAATGACATATCAATGGCGCCGGCCGGCGTGATCCAATAGGCACCCTCGTCTTCACCATTGGGAGGCTTATAGAAAAAACTATCTTGACCATACTTGTCAGCTAGCTCCATTCCGTATTGTTTTAATTCTTCATGGTCTCGGCCTTTTTCGGGGCGTGCCATGACAATGATGGAATTCTCGGGACGGTCAGTGTCAACTTTAACTATCTCGCCTTGCTCATCTCGGACAGGCTTTTTGGTTTCTGGATCAATCAGATCTTCTTTATAGCCGCCGAGAGTGGGGAGATAGCCATAGCCAGCAGAACGGATGTCCGACTGAAGTTGCTTCATATTTGCAGCATTAACTTCATCTTGGGCGGCGGCTTCTTCTTCCGAACAATCCTGTCCTTTCTCTGCCTCGCAACTACGATCACTGGTTATAACAATATAACCCTTCTCGCCATAATCAGTTACTATCCTGCTAAACGCAGTTTCACTAAGTACGCGATACTTCCACCTGTTAACTCTAAGGTAGTTATTCCAATTTTCTAATAGTTGTTTCATCTGCACATCTTAAATAGTTTATAGTTCTATCTTTGGCTTTTTTAACGATATCTGCGTGCTGGTGGGGTTGGTCGGCCGCGGCCTTTGACATGGCGCACGTAAGTGTGCGGGTTGCGATTAAGCATGTGACGGGGAACAGTACGCAGATCCCAATACCCATGCACCCAGCCGTACCGGGATTGATGTCCTGATACCCACACCCAAGCTTTAACCTTGACAGGTTGCGGATTGTGTACACGCGGCGGCGGTGCCGGTCGGTGCACTGCCGGGCGCGGCGCTGGTGGTGTAGGGTGAGGGTGCGCATGCACTACACAAGCACTACTTAGCAACCCAATTGTTGCAATCATTATCTTATTCATTTGAAATCTCCTGTTCTTCATAAGGTTCGTAAAAATCGTCGGCGGTTCCTTCGCGTCGATCAAATCGTTGAATGACTTCTTCATCCATTATACGTATGACCTGCTCTTTAAATTCATTATCGGATTTAATAATCTCAGACCACTTGGAAGGTTGGAACTTTTTTGTATAGCCATCTTTTGTTTCAAGAGTGTACCAAGCACCTTTAGAAGTGAGACACTCGGAAGTTTTGATAGCATCGAACCAACTTTCTTCATCACGGATGCCAACCTCGTCGGTACCCCACATAATGCGGAAAGCACAGTTTCTTCCTTGGGTTCCAAAGCGTGACTTCTCTAGCCGAACTTTAACTTCGGAGCCGATGCGGAAACCTTTATCATCCATCACGAAAGCACTCTTGGCTTTGCGTCCGGTGAGCCAGATGCGCAGCGAATAAGAATAATGCATTGCCTTGCCTCCTGGTGTCATAAAGGGAGTGGTCATCGCTGTGATATGAGCCATCGGACCGCTAGTAATGTTAGTCTTAAGCTGGTTAAGAACCAAGAAGGTTGCTTGCTTGTCTGCAATAGGGAGCGTCAGCTTTGACATTCCCTTTGCAAGAATGCGTGCCTTCATTGCCATCGAGGATTGAGGATTAAAGTCGCCTTCCACATCCGACACTGCGGGAGTGAATGCCAGCGAATCCCAGATCAGCAACAGCTTTTCATCAGTTGCCCCTAGAAGCTCTTCAATTGTCTCAAGAACAAACTCGACAGACGATGCTTGAACGTACATTAGACGCTCTAGGTCGCAGCCTGCTGCCTCCAAAAAAGCAGGGTCGATGGCTGACTCGGAATCAAAATATACGACGAGCTTATCCATTTTCTGGGCGTTGGCTGCAATCTGTGCGGCCATGTAAGACTTACCTGTGGAGGTGAGTCCTGCAATCTCTGTGACTTTGCCGACAGGGATGCCGCCGATGTGTCCTTTACATATAATACTGTCAAGCCAACGCGATCCTGTGGGGATCCATTCCTTGACTTGGGTGGGGTTCTCCCCCGTTAGATCGTGGGCGACATTGCGCCCCGCTTTCTTGTTGACTAAGGTCATGAGTTCCTGCATGGATACACGACCTGCTTTCGTTTGTTTTGCCTTTCTCGGCATAGTGCCTCTCCTTATATATTATATTATAACACACTTACATGGTTATGGCAAGCATGTAATAATAATTTCTGATGAATTCCCCATCTTTTTCTTTTCTGTTTGGGTTTTCGATTTGACGTTCTTCATTCCCATGGCCCACTTGGCTTCGACAATATCATACTCTTTATAGAGTTCTCGAATCTCTGCGCAATCGTTATAAGATAATATCCAGTTGGGCCGTTGAGAGATTATATCATAGAGTCCACGATGATCAAAGCCAAAGTGAGTGTTTCCCTTGTCTCCATAAAGTTTATCTTTATCGGCGCCTAACATGTAAGGGGGATCCAGATAGAGCAACGCATCAGGATGCGCTGGGATGGATTGCTTAAAATCTTTTTGTTCAACTGTGAGGTTGGGTTCTTTAAAGTCTCTAAGCCGCTCGATAGAGGAGTCCGTAAACCGCGCATAAGACGCACGCTCTGACCATCCTCCACTAAAGGTCGCTCCCGAAAAACTGCTACGATTAATAGCATAAAACTTGGCAGCGTTTGCATAAGTATAATTACGAGAGTAGCGAATGGCTTGTCGCAGTTCTTCTCGAATTCGCTCGAAATCTTGACGGAGCAATCCGCGCCCCCAAACTAATTTTCCCTTGTGTTCATATTGATTGGGGCCCGAGCGCAGTTGGTCAGCTTTTTTTGCTATGAGGAATGGATCGTCCAAGAGGGAGCGCCAGAACCAAACCAACGGTCTGAATAGATCATATCCATACACTCGTGTTCCACGCTCTGCGAGCGCCAACTCAAATGAGCCGCCCCCGAGAAAGGGGGAGCAAAGCTCCCCACAGTCTTCGGGCACGAACTCCATTAACGTTTTGACCGCACGGCTTTTTCCGCCGGGGTATCGCAATGGAGTCTTCACTTACTTGGCCGCGGCTTGATCCGTGCGCCACTCATCCCGAGTAATAATCCCAGAAAGAATTTGCTCACACTCAGTCCAGAGCAGACCCCAGCATCCGAATTCAGCATGCCTAGAATTAAAGTTTTCAATGAACTTCTTTTGGAAAAGCTCATCTAAACGATCTAGAACGGCACGAGTTGCAAAGTCCCACATAGCCTTCAAATCGTCCATGGACCAGCCATGAGAAACCATGGCATTGCCATTGGCATCTAGGGTAAGCACATTCTTAAGTAGTCCGTACATGATGGGCTGCACATATTCAGGCAACAAGCTTTCCTCAATTTGTTCTCCAGAAAACAAATACTGTTTGTGATGCTTTCTATCGGAGATATCTTTATTAAGATCTCGCTTTCCTGCTTTGCGCAAAATTGCCAAGTCGTTGAACCCGGTGTCGTACGCATAATTAGAACGCAAGGTACTCTGGATGTAGTCCGACAGTTCTAGTACAGTATTTAAGATGGGGTACATCTTTTCAAACTCAGGATTGTGCTTTTCGTTCTCCAAGAGCTTAGTAGAGCGTTCTCCAAGACGAAGCATACCATACATGGTATCTCCCGCATCTAATTCTTCACTTCTTAATACAGGTATACCTGTGTATAGCAGCGCAACAATGCGATCAATGCGACATTCTTTCTTAATAACAATGTCCTTTTTGTTTCGGTCATGCTGGCGAAAGCCAATGTTGTCCATATAAACAGGATCAATCCAAGATTTCATCACGTCAAAGGCGCCGCGTTGGTTTTGTTCGCTATAGAGCTTTTGTCCGTCGCGATCATTCCAATATTCGGCCGCTCTTCGAGAGCCTCCGGGAACGTCGTCAAAAAAGCAATCCTCAACAAGCATCACATTTAGTTGCTGCTCAAACTCTAAGGTGTCCAAAACTGACATACCTTGTCTTGCCGCTTCGTTCGTGTGCTGGCCATCATAATGTCCAGCGTCTGGAGCGTCACATGTGAGAGAGATCGTATCCTCGTCTATGTTTTCAACAATGCTACCATCGTCAACGATAATGCAAAGGCCGCCATTAAAGACGCAGAACCCAGGCATCGTTTCAAAAGTTTTGCGAATGGCCTTCACCTTCTTGAGGTCCTTGTTCAATCCGCGCGGATTGGTTCCGCTGGGAATTTTGAAAAGATCGCTATCCTTTTCAGCTTTTACGCAGATCCTCCATACCTGAGCCTTGGTGCCATCTTTTTTGGTAATTGTGGTTCTACTTGTGGGTGTATCGTCTTTATCCCCCCGATACAGATTAAGGGTGTACGTTGTTTTTGCCATTAGTTATCTCCTTTTGTTAACATTTAGCAGTAGACTTCCTCTGCTTTCTCTGTAAAGCGAAGTCTTTAAACTCTCCATATGGAGACCGTGGTCTTTTTATAATCCTTGACCACTTTGGATATTCTTAATATATCATGTATAGTTTGCTTTGTCAAGCAACTAATTAAAAAGGTGGCAGACATTTCCCGGTCTGCCAGCGGGGCGAGCCTAGCCTGCTACCAGTTCATTGAACGCACGGTCTACATCAGTTGTTTCTGTGCTCTTGTACTTGGCAGTCTCGTGAGAACGGCTCTCGGCAGATCCGTCGCCGGCCAATTGCTCATCGAGAATCGCGCCTACCTGCTCCGCACTAAGACGCTCGAAGAGAGAGTCAAAATCCGGAATACCATCAAGGAGGGCAGGGATGGCTTCGGTATCCTCAAGTAGCGTTGAGGTATTACGGCGCATTTTCAGGCTCGTCTGGGGGTATGCACCGGGCTTGGTGGGCTTGGTGTAAGTAAGAGTAATATCTGTACCCTCGTTAACGTCTGTGACGTCCCCATATTCAGGGTCTAGAATGTAGCCGAGCAGCAATTCGTATGCGGTCTTACCGTAACCGTATACCTTAATTCCCTCTTCCTCTCGGCCACGAACAACTACGGGGCTAAAGTAGCGGGTGCGCACAAAGAGTGACTTCGCCAGCTTCTTACTTTCCTCGTCGTTGTTCTCCGTTCCTTCGCGCCAAAGCGAAGAAGCGAATTCGCAAATCGGACATTGCTCTCCAAAGTTTCGTTTGGGACAAGGGACTCCGCCCCTGTGATCTCCGACATTATAATGGAAAAACATTTCCTTCAAAGGATCTCCGTCCCGGGTAGGAACAATACGAATATCCGTATCTCCCTCGTCTGGTTTGAACCAAACCGAGTTGGAATCACCCTTGTTTTCACCGCGCAAAGTTGCGAGCTTGCGGCGCATAAGCTCCATATCAATTGACATTATTCATTTTCTCCTTTTGTGAATAAAGTATAACACACTCAACTTTATGAGTCAAGTGTTTTTTGTTCTTGTACTACGTTTGTGTGGGCAACGCAGAACCCAAAATCTTCATGTTCGGTTTCATAAATGGCATAAGATAACTTTCTAAATGCATTAGTCGGTCTGTCTTTGAGCATATCCACCAGTTTTTTGTGCAAGCCGCCTTCGCTTGCTAATCTTTCTTCGTTTATACATATATAATAACACAGTTCGCGGGGGCTGTCAAGGTTAAAAAGCCATTTTTCTTCAAGATTTTCCATATTGAGTATTGCAATGCTTCTAATGCGGTTTAATGCGGCCGGCTGTGCGGTTTGTCCAATCTCTGGTTCCGAGAATTCAAAGTAGTTTAAATAATGAACGGTCGAAAAAATAGATTGGTTTAGTAAAGTGTAGTAAGTTTTGATCGGAAGCTCTCCAAGTGCCTGTTCCAAATTCAAATTAGAAATTAAAGTAATTGTTTTGAAAACTGCTGATCGTGCATATTCCTGTAGCACCCCAAAGGTAATTGCTTCTAGAATTTTGGGGACGCCCGTTAACAATTCGGTGTCGGGCTGAATATAGAACAGTTCAATGTCTTTATCTTTAATCTGTTCCAAAATTCCTAATACATAATTTGAACTCATCGAAGAGCCCATCACAAATACTTGTACACGGTCTCGCATATCGGCGAAGAACTCTCTCAAGTCTGGGATGTTGGTTTCGTATTCATCGGGCGTAGAAAATGATTCGAGACGAAATGCCCGGTCAGTATTTTGCACAACCTTATTATTTAAGGAGTATACTTCATAATTGCTGATGGTCGCAAAATTCTCTGCGATAGCTGACGCTGCATTTCCAATTCCTACTACTGAAATCATAACTTTAACTCTTTAAGATCGTAATAATTCTCGCCGCATGCAAGGTTAACTAAGAATTTATCTAGTTTGTTGCTAGCAAATATTTCTTTAATCTCGGGCACCAACGTGCGATCTTCATCGGCCAAGTCTACTACCACTTCATCATGGACAATATGAGAAACAAAAGATTTCTTTCCTGCCAAGAATTTATCTAGTACTATTGCTCGCTCTATTACCAAGTCGGACGTAGTGCTTTGGATTAAATAGTTAAGTGCCTTCCTTGCATCAACTCGAATCTTGCGGTTGAATATAGTATTAATATAACCCCCTTCGTACCATTTGTCAAGAACTTTTTCACGTCGGTAAATATTAAATTCATCGTTAGCAGCCTCGGGATTATACAACCACGCAAAGAATTTTATCTTAGCGTCTTCACGATCTATTTCGCCCTGAATTAAGTTTTTAATATGCCATTGGTGCACGTCTTCAGTGGGTTGTTGTTCTCCTGCCAACGCAATGAAGGTACGTACCTCTGCCGCATTGTAATCCAAGGATAGGAACCACTGATTGTGGGGCTTGAGGAGCTTCCGGAAATCTTTTTGGACCGTCAGTATGGGAAAGCTTTCTGCGTGGGTTGTAAGGCGTCCTGTGACCGTTCCAAAGGGGTTGTAGTCTATATATGCTGGTCCCCGTAGGAGGCTCTTCACCCGGGTGGAGTTCCGGGACGTCATGTGCAGATTCTTACATCCTTGGTTGTTCAGGTTTAACTTCTGATAGCGGAGCTTGTATAAAAGTTGTTGCGTTTGGTTCAAGTGTTCATAACATGCTGGCTTCTCATATGTTTCAAACACATGTTCCGTAATTTTATTCTTAATCTCGCAAAATTCTTTGAGAAAATTTTCGGGGACCAAATCAAAGATGCAATGGTCGTGCATGTTAATTTTGGCCAATTGAAACGACTTCATGTAGGCACGCAAGTGTTTTTGAGTCTTCAACAATACTCCTTGAAGTTCAGGAGGACAGACTTCATTGAGGCTTCGTCCTTCGCATCGGAGCCATCCATATTCTACAGGTGTATCTTGTAATGATCCTGTGTACTTCCACGTCCTATTAAGATCAGTGGGGAAGTCGTCGTAATAAAGTTTTCCATCGGTATATATTCCGATACATTCTGACTTGTCATCTATGGCTTGAAAATACAACCTAACCTCGGGTAGTGGAAGTGCCGTCTTGGACGCGGAGTAATTCACGTTCAATATCGCGCGCCGCTTCTTCTGTTTCTCGCTGATCCAAACCTCGTGCCTCCGCCCTAGCTTGTTCTGCTCTTATAGTATAACCGGTAGACCCACGATAGTCAAATGGTTTATTCAAAATTGTTTCAAAATAAAGCAAAGCTTTATATCTATCGCCCCCGTTAAATACTTCTATACACTCTCGCACAATCTTGCGTTGTTCTGCGTCGGTAAAGAATGTTTCTTCTTCGGCGAATCTCATCTCAAAATATTTACTCATAAAATAAGCAGCCGAATATCTCTCATTTAAGCTCTCCAGCGTATAGGTAGCACTCTCTTTCATCACAGAACGGATAGAATTATCAGCACCTACCTCGGCGATACTTGTTTTTGGCTTTCTCACCTTGTTGTAGAGGTTTAAAAGCTGTTGCCCAAAAAGCCTGAACACATATACATGCGGTGCGCTAGCAAACTTAGTAGACAATACACCCAAGGCGCCCGACGATCCATATCTCAACGCTGCTTGCTTCATGGCTACCGAATTTAAGTCTGCCATGATACGCCATGGCATGTTACCATCTACTACAAATCCATAATTATTACATTGGTTTGTCCAGAGTTCCCAATTGAGACTATTAAAGAAATCCATTACTTTGGCCTCGTCATCATTGGTTCCCACATCCGCTATTTCTAACACCAGTCCACTGTTGGTGCAGGAATACAGTTTGCTCTTGACATATCCTGGTAAAGTGAAGGGAAACTCTAAAGCGATATTCTTGGTGACGTCCATCAAAACGGCCATAAAATCATCAAAGTTCAAAATGGAAATTTGATTACCATATATATGGTCACGTATAACACTAGCTAAATTTTGAGAATAAGTTTTATAATGAGAGCGAGGGGATTCATAAGCTCGAAAGATCTTTAATTCAGCGAGATGTTTATCTTTAGTATCCAGTCTTCCGGTCATCCCCAGCTTTTGAAACTGGTTCGCCATGTCTTCAAATTGATCTACCACAAAATCCATAGCTTGTATGCTTATTTTTGGATCCGCGGCGCGTCCGTTAGAAAAGCTTTTCATCATCTTGGCGCGAGGGATCACAGGAATGGAGAAAGCATTAACCTTTCCAAACAAAACCAACTCCCCTCGTTGATAATCAAGAAGGTTGCGGGTTCCTGCTGGCACATCGGGGTAAGGAGTATAGTTTTGTAAATCGTAGATGGCATCTTTGTAGTTGCGTCTCTTATAATAAAGCGCCTTTAGGCTCTTACCTCGATTTTTACCTACATAATTTTTGCCCATTTATTATTTCTCCCCCCTTAAGGATCCGTCGTTGCGCTTTCTTGTCGTACTGCAAGATTGGTGTCGCAATTTCCTTGGACGCCACCGGGTGTTGCCACCTGTGTAGAGTCTTGCAGAAGCGGTGAGTCTGCACCGGTGCAATCACTGATACCATTAACCCACTTAGCATGTAATCTCGATTCTGCTTTGCCGGGAGCAAACGAATGTTCGGATTTTATAATCATCATATATCCTCCGATGCCGTACTGAGTCAGGTTGAGAGGATCCTGGCACTCCAAATTGGTGCTAGGTGCAAGTCCGCGTGGATCAATAAAGATGTAGGTACCAGGAAAGGTTTTTACATTTGCATACATCTCAATATCTGCATCATATAAGACTCTCAATTGTTGGAGTCCCGCATATCCTTCTTGTTCAAAGCGTACTTCTGCTAGCCCAGGTGAATCGGTTTTATTAAACTTAATATTTTTAATTAATCCGCGATTGCGGCCGGCTAAATAATGATAAATGCCCGCTCGTTCGTCGGCTTCTTTGTCTCCGTTCATGCGCTCCATCGGGGCCACCCGACCAGCAAAATAAACAAAGTAGTTCATTTCAGTAGAAACGTGTCCCGCTGCAATAGGAGTGTCGGGGACGCCGGAAATATTAAAGACTGGACTAGGAAGATTAGCTAGGTTTGCTCGGGGTTTCCATTCATCGAGCCATGTCATGACGGCGGGGGGTCCCGTCTGGACGGGGGGCACATACCCTTCGGTTAAGCTAGCTGTTATTTCATCAATTCCGGGAGTATCGGCACGGGGATAGGAAGTTATCACAGTTTGATTCATGCGAATTTTACCGCCCGGCTTAATGTCCCAATTAAAACAAGAGCCATCATTAAGGAAGTCAGTAATTAATTTATTAAACAAGTCATTCAGAAAGCGTGTAAGTGTATAAATAGTCTGGACATTATCGCTTAGTTTTTCCGTAATCCATTCCAATAAGTATTTAAGAGAAATGGGGACATCGCCGAAAGTACAATGAAGGGGTTCCCCGGCGTCCTTTCCTTGGTTGACTATCTCTAACGGTCCCAATACAATTCGCAACTTCTGGTAGGCTTTGTGTAGTCTTTTCATTTTTTGCTTTTCTAGTGCAACGTCGCAGTCATTAAATCCGGTCTCCTTGTAGATGGCCAGATTAATTTCGTCTTCCATATCCTCGGGCAACTCTTTTAATTCAGCCTCAATATTCGCCATAATACAATCTACTAAATCACTTAGGTATACAAAGGGAAGATTTTCATTCTTTGGATCCGTCGCCTCCAATCCTGCTCTAAAGAGGTGGGTCTCCTCGGCTTCTTCGGCGCCAGAGAATCCTTGATAATCTGCGATAGCATCTCGCATTTGACCATGAATCGTTCCTATTGCGGAGGCGCCTTGCTGCGGCTCCAGGTCGCCCACATTGGCAGACCAATCATAATACGGACCTTCCGAATTAAACAAACCAATATTTTCTATGGGCAAATCTAGATAGTAAATCTTGTTCTGCTTGGCGAGACTTCCCACCAAGGCTTGAAGGATCTGTGGTTTTTCTTCGTTGGCCTCCTCCGCAAGATTTTTCTTGATGTTGCCTATTTCAGTGGCATCGCACTTTGAACTCAGATATTTAAGCTTAAGATTTCTCACTAATTGTTTAGCAGTGGGGTTCTTGGCGCCGGCACTGGCAAAAATATTAAATGCGGGCTGATCATAAAAGTCTTCTACATAGGCGAGATATTTAATGACCATTGTTGTTCGTCCCATCTCATCAAATTCAAAATGATGAATCGTAGGAGTCAAATTCAATGTAATGGTGGAATTCCAAATTCCTTTATATAATAATTCTTTACCAGTCTCGGCCGTAGTTGCTAAGTTCGACCTTTCCCATGGTCCGCTTCCATTCGGAGTGGCCCAGCCTACTACTGCTTTCAATCTAAACGTAAGCTTATCTAGATTTTGATTTTGTTGTGCAAGGATGCCTCCCGCACCTCCGGAGTTCGCGGCACCCTGAGTCCCAGGCTGGCAATTAGCGGGGAGCGCTCCAGGCACATTGTTGCCTCGGGCAGGAGGCGGATTACGAGTCTTAAGTGCTAAATCAGCAAAACTAATAAGATGGCCCTTTTGATTCCGACGAGGCAACAGTAGTTCATCCATCGAGCTTGCGAATACTTTAAGAGTAGCACTGATGCTTTTCTTAACTGCGAAGGGGTTGCTTCCCTCATAAGCAAAATCAAAACTTTTGATGCCCACACCGGCCCCTCGCCGCCGGCGGTCTTGTAACATGGTAATTAAACCAGATGCACTCGATTCAAATATAAACTCATCTTCACCTTCTACTCCATCATCATCGTAGCTAATCTTAAAGAGACGAATCATAGGTTGTAAGTGCGAAACAACTTCCGGATCAGCATTAAAAAAGAGTCTTCCCCCTTCACTCTGGGTTAGCTTATTAAGAAATCCATAGGGATCTCCATCTAATAAGAGGGTACTGTTGGGAGAACCATTAATATAAGGGAGAGCCTTCTTGGGCTCGCCGCGGCCCCCTGCAACATAAGGTGCGGCCCGGGCTACCCCTCCATCATAATCTCGCTTTTTCTTAATGGCAGAAAGTTGTCGCATATAGCTTAATAAAAAGCATTGTTCTTTAAAGATGTTACGTTGAACTGCGGCCCCAATCGATTCCATCGCGTCCTGAGACGCTAGCCCGTGCATAAGATCGTTCATTAGTCCCGTGTTACTAATGCTATCAACACCCGGTAGAATCCCGATGGCGCTAGCCCAAAATCCGGATGCGTCTTCGAAGGCTTCTTTAATGGTGGCCATAGCTGCATCCAAAATAGGCAGATAAAGCATCACCGCATCTCGGATACACTTCCAAGCGGATGCAAAATTCTTAATCCCTCGTATCAATACCTCAGCAGCAGGTTTCATGGCAGCAAGAATCGGCTTAAGCTCTTGGGACAGCCCAGCATCTATTGCCACGCCCTCAATCTGTGCCTTGAAAACTAACCAAATTTGTTCAAAGGTGCCATGATGTTGAATACTGTGGGGCGCTTTAATCCATCCGCCGGTGCCGGCTTTTCCTGCCTCGGCTGCATCAAGATTTCCTATTCCAGGCTCAAATTCATATCCGCGGATATCTCCTGTAAATCCTAGGGATAATAATTGTGCTTGGGATAGCCCACCTAAGTAATCATTTTGGCGATCATCTGAATTAGTGGCATCTTCTAGTGCTTCATCGATTACGCGCTGATCAACGGTACCTAGGTTCCACTCACTATCATCAATGTTCGCGTCCCGCATGGACCAAAAATTAGAAGCAAATGACCATTTTACTGCTTGATGCCATTGGCTCGTTTGGCTTTGTAAGCCGGAAACAGTCAACGGTAGTCCGCCGGGTGCAGCATTTTGTTGAGCATAGGCAAAGATATAAGGAAATTTGCCGGTGACTAGGTTCATAAAAGTGCTCAGAAAGTCACTAGAGCCCCCTGTAGTAGATGGATCAACAAATGCGTCTCTATTCTCGTCCGTTTTTACATAGAAGTCTTTAACTTTATACCGCTTGCTCATAGTCTTAGCAAAATCAATACTATTTCCCCCAGAGCCATTGTCGGTAAAGACATAATGATGAAAGCGCATGTGGTCTTCGATGGCGCGCCGGGAAAGATATTCCGAAGACTGAATAACTCCTGCGCCAGAAGAATGTAGCTCTCCTTCGGTGAGCCCATATTTTAGAGAATAAGCCTTATTGGACTCCCAATTCAGTTCCTCGTACTGGAGGGGGAGTCCAAAATTGGCAGCAATGGTGTGCATGTTGCGGGCTATATTTAACAGCGCAGTCTTCTGGTCCCGGGAATTCTGGTGTCCTCCCCATAAGGTGTCCGGGTGTTGACTCATTCGATAAGTAACATTTTCAATCGGATCTGCTAGCTTTTCACTATTAGGGATAATAGACAGATCCAATAGTTTTCTAAATCCTATGTCATAACCAATCCATCCTTCTTGGAGTTGCGTTTCAGCAAAGCGTAAATTGGTTACACAAGTCTTAAGCGAATCATGTAAGACAGCTATTCCTTCATTCTTAGCACCTTGTGCATCCAAGACCGCATCCTGTTGGGCGGTATCGGTAATTCCTTGCTCTATTAAAGCTTCTCTAGTGATCTGCGCCATTAATAGGCCCTCAATATCTTAAGAGCATTTTCTAAATTGAGGGGAATTGCAATTACGGCGCCGGGTCGTATATCCGCTTCGGTCATGTAACCGTTATATAGCGCAATGACCCACCAGAAATTAGGGCTTTGATAATATTGCTGGGCCAATTGATAAAACCGATCTCCATACTTCCACAAGTAGTTAGTGGTTCTCAATGAAGCGCGATCTGCGACGGTAGGGTTATAGATGTAGGGAGTCTCATACTGACGTATGTTTTTGACTCCGCGTTTCTTGCATAAGAGTTCGCTGTCATTGTTAATGATGCGGTATTTTGAATATCGTGATGCCATAAGTTAGAAATCCCCAGACATGTCGAACTCACCTTCGGCGTCACCGCCCAAGAATAGTGAACGTGCCGAATATTCTTCATAGCTTTCGCCGGCTAGAGGTACCAAGGTGCCCCCGACCACATCGCCTTGAGCGGCGGTACGCGTTACGGTTCCAGGCAACGCTTCCCCTGCTTGTGCTTGAGCATTTGCTCCTGCTTGATCTGGCATCTCTTCTGCGGGCGTTTCCACAGGTAGTTCCGAGAGCCCGGCTGCAGCGATGATCTCCGCCGGCGCATTCCCTCGGAGATCGAGCGGGGGGTCGCCGGCTGCTTGTGCCTCTTGTGCGGCAGTACTCGCGGGGGGAGGCTGCGGATAAGGCTCGCCGGCGCTAGTTTGATAATCGATCCCGTAAGGAAAAGCATTATTAGAAAATTGCCCCGTCTCATCCCACCCTAAGTGGTGCTCATGAATGACTCCAAAATCAAAATTGATCTCGATTAATTTAGGAAGCACGCCCGCGTCCATTACCTGGACGGCTTGGCCGGCGGACTTCTGCTCTTCGCTATAATCCTTCGCTATCTCTACTACGCCCTTGTCGTTATCTAAATTGTGATTAATGGTGAGGCTCTTTAGTACACCCAACAACCCTTCGGTGCCGCCGCCACCCCCCATCGATTTATAAACCATTCCTTGTTGCTGCTCGGTGTAATTCGTACCGGGAGTTTCCTCCAGAATCCATCCACCTGGGTTTTTAGGATCTGGTACATAGTGAGTGAGCTTGGGCGACCACGCTTTTTGACTTCTAGCTAGGTTCATTAGTCCCAAGCGAAGCAAAGGAGATTGAGAGATGGTGGTAGCTACACCGGCTTGGCTATAGTTAGGATATAAAAATTGCGTGAGTGCTTGAACTTTGGCCAGATTCTCGAAAGCCTCGCTTTCAGAAGCGGCGGGAATAGCGAGTCCGACCGTAATATTCCGAGTAGTAGTTTTAAATTGATAAATCGGATCGGCACGTCCATAAACCGTTTCCGATGACCAGTCCGGCGAAAAAGTTTCATTATAGGACATTATAAAAGCTTTGAAATATATAGAACGCCCACTCGGAACATGAGTAATCGTTACCACCATTCCTTTATTAGCTAATGCGTCCGCACCATCTGCAAAGTTATTCGTTGAATCTAATTTATTTACATCAAAGATATTAGAATTGATTGCATGTGGTCCCGTCTTAAATTTCCATGGCTTCAATGGATCTGACATGTGTATTATTATCCTTTATGATGCTTCGGCAAACTTGCCGTCCACTATATTAAGTACTTTCTCTTCCAAAAGCTTACCATCTAATTCAAGCTTAACTGTCACTTGTTGGTTGGTTGCCGGTGCTGCTGCAGCCGGCGCTGCTCCGCCACCACCACCACCGCTGCGGGCGCCGCCTGTAGCTTGTCCATATGCTTGGGCACCTCCTGCGCGCGATATCGCATTAGCCGATGCCTCCACGCGCTGCAATATGGTGGTGAAGGTGAATGCCTTCTTGTCAGGAATATCATCCATTGCCTTGGCTACTTGTTTAATAGCCTTGGCAGTTTCTAATAGCTGTCCCGATTGAATGCTTGCTAATGATTCAGTGAAAAGAGCAATAGCTTCAAGATCTTTGGTGGCAATAAACTTTAATGCGAAGGCTACAGAGAGCAATCCGATGCCCAAAGCGAACATCCCTATGGCTGCATAGGGCAAGAAAAGGGCCGCTAGTGCGAGGGTGGCAATCATGCCCGTAAACGCCTTTATCTTATCCACCTCTATAGCTTCGAACATTAGCACCATACCCTTAGCCAGTAACAAGAAGCCAAGTCCTGCTAGCGCCACGCCAGCCCCCACCAAAGCTACAGCCAATCCAACCCCAAGCAATGGGATAGCAGCGGCCGCGGCCGCCGGCGCGACAGCACTTAAAGCAAAAGACATCAGCCAAAGTCCGAGAGCCACTAAGGGGATTGCTATATAAAGCGGAGGAGAGTGAATAGAAGCTAATAGGGCATATGCCACAAGTCCAATTGCGGCGGCGAGGAGGACCCATTGTATTACATTAGCTGCAGAAGCTCCAGCCAACGCCCCCTGTGCTGCAGCCAACCCCCACGTAAGAGGAATCATAATAATCGACCACACCTTCTGGGCTGCAGCAATGACGGTTGCTCTAGTGGCAGAGGCCGTCCACAAATTTTGAGCCGCAGTTAGTGCGTTCTTGGCTGCTGTCAGGGCGCCGGTGGTGACCGCTTTGGCTTTGTCCATTCCGATCATAATTATGAGTTGGGCGGTCTCGGCTTTGTCGGCAATCCACTGCTTTTTAGATAGGAGTATGCGCCGGGTGTCTAGACCGATATCGCTTATTTTAGTTATCCCGAGCGCCTTTAATGCTTTTTCATAAAGCATCATCGCTGTCATCCATGCCTTGTAGACTACAATGGCATAACCTACCCATTCCACTATAAGCTTAACCGTGTCTATATGACGTGAGAGGAAGTCTGCAAAAGTTTGAATAAGGTTTAATAGAGGAGTCAAGACCGGAATCAGCGATTGCATAACCGTCTTAAGTTGTGTCTGGACGTCTGCCATCTCTTGGGCGCGCGCTGCAGCTTCCTCATAATCAGAACTCGTTTTTTCTGTTTCGGCGCCTAATGCCTCCATGTTGCCTGACATCATGAGAGCGAGATCGCCTACTGAATCCAAGCCTAGGCTGTCAGCATAAAACTTTCTCTGGTAGTAGGACATGTCATCGAAAGATAGTCCGGCTTCATCCAGGGCTCCTCGAAGCATTCCAAATCTTTCGGCGGGATCGGTCGCCATCATGAGATCCATGGCATTTACAAAGTTTCCACCTAACGCAGCATTAAGCTTTCCAGCAGAAGTTGCTGCGCCTTCAAAAGTATCAAATTTGTCCGTCACGGCCAAGAGTTTCTGCATTTCCATGCCTGTAAGCTTTGACACTCTTGCCAATTCCTTAAAAGCCTTGCTGCCATCGGCGCCTAATTTTGAAAGGCTCGGTCCAATTTGTCCATATTGGGCAATGAGTTGAGCCGGCGCAACTCCAATGTTTTCTGCCAAGGAGCTAAGATCCCGGAGAGTGGCAGCAGCGGAGGTGCCCGTTTGCCCCAACATTTTATCGGCAACTTGCATACCTTTCGCAGAGTCTGCCGCGCTGACCCCTAACTGACTTAAGATCGCAGTGGTCTGTCCAATTTCAGCGCGGGCTTCTT
>Ga0208010_1000049_pt1 | contig 37091 bp, 64 predicted proteins | sample 2_EtaG_FD_184074 | JGI IMG/M metagenome (GOLD analysis project Ga0208010, IMG submission 184074) | Marine viral communities from the Subarctic Pacific Ocean - 2_ETSP_OMZ_AT15125 metaG (SPAdes) (version 2) | ecosystem: Environmental > Aquatic > Marine > Oceanic | place: Pacific Ocean | collected... | reverse complement strand
GATGTATCGCCTCATTATCAGCATGAGATTCTTTAGGTAGATAACCACCTACTATGAACGTCTCGCTTAATAGTATTTTTTCCATTCTAGATATCATTATAGGATATCTGAATTAAAAAGTCAATTCCAATTGTCACCAGATTGGTATAAAACAAATCCTTTAGTATTATCACTTTCATAAAGTGCTTCATCCCAACCATACTTTTTACCAGCTGCTATTTCTTCTGGTGTTAAAGCAGGCTCAGGAATTGGTGCATCCCATTGTCCTGTAGCTGTGTCTAAAACCCAACTAGGAAATGGTTGCTGGGCTATAAATATATCTTGTGCTGCGTCCCAGTCATCATCAATATTGGCTAAATGTCCTCTGCCGGAGTCAGGACTATAAATCCATAAATTTGCTGGCCATCCCGAAATACTTTCCATAAATGCTTGGCCTATGCTTTCTTCAAAAACTCCTTCAGAGTTTTCACAATCTTTATCGTTTGCATTTTCACAGGATATGACTTTATTAGCACTGGCTTCAACACCTATTTTAGCAAATCGTTTAGCCATGACTATGGTCTCCCTGAGCTTCTATATCTTATAATAACAGCACCATCGCCGCCATCGCCGTAAGCACTATATCCGCCACCACCAGGACCGTGATCTGGACCACCATGGTAACCAGCAGAATATTCAACAGAGGTCCCATCAATTTCCGAAATTGCTCCATCTCCGCCTCTATCAGCAAGAGGAGGTGAATAAGAGCCAGTACTAGTAGCACCGCCGCCTCCACCGGCGTAACGACCCCATGGGTAGAGATGAGGAGATGAACCACTTCCAGGATTTCCTTCTGATGGAGTGTATCCACCTGAATTACCTGATCCGCCGCCGTATGGAGTAGTAGCAGCAGCACCGCCGCCGCCGGAACCGCCAGGGGTTCCTGCAGTTCCAGTACCGCCGCCGCCTTGATAACCGCCTCCGCCGCCGCCGCTAGTATTATAAGTTGAAAAAGAACTAGTAGAACCTGCAGCACCTTGGTAATATCCTTCAACACCAATGCCACCTGCTCCAACAGTAACTGGATATGTTGCTACGGCAACAGTAACCGCTGAGTTAGCCGCTAAAGGAGAAGCAGCATAACAACCGCCTGATGCACTAGGGGAATCTCTAAATCCTCCTGCGCCTCCGCCTCCTCCGCTTCCGCCAGAACGACCTCCGCCAGCGCCACCACCGGCATTAACAAGCCAAGTAACTTGATCTCTGTATGTTGCTGGAGTACATGCATCACCTATCGCAGTAACGCAAAAATTTCCATCAGCATCAAAAGTATGTACTGTATAATCTCCATCTGTAGTTATTGTTCCACCTGTAGCTTCAACATATTTAAGAGATGGAAGTCCTCCAGATCCAAATCCTAAGACTTGGTAACCAAAAGATTTACCTCTTCGTGGATTTTTATTTTTTGAACCTTTACCCTCGACTGTTAATGGATGGTCAATTTTTCTCATATTTTAACTCCTTATGCGTCGTTCGCAGCGTCGGTTGTGTAGAATAATTTGATTCCTAATAATCGTACGTCGCCTGTAAAGTCGTCGGCAGCATCGGTTGCATTTCTAAGAACTTGAAAATACGTGTATGTATCAGCTGCTGCTGATGCAATTGTTACTGCTGCACTAACTGGACTAACTAAGACATCTTCAACGGCACCGCCGCCAGCGTCTGTAACATATATAGCTGTTCCAAAAACAACATCAGAAGTTGCATCATTGGCCACACTAACGCCTTGAAGACCAATAAGAGCATCGTCTGTATTCGTATCACTTGGAGCCCAAAAAGCTTGAAAAGTCACTGTACCTTCATTCCATGATTTAGGCATTGCAATAGAGAACTGTGCATATTCAATTGTACTTGCATCAAAATCTAATACTTTTAACTCAGGTCTAGTTGCTGTAGTTTCAACTGCTTGTGCATCCGCTCCGTTGGTTGTTGTACCAAACATCGCTTGTGCAGGAATAAAAATAGTTTCTTTTCCTGCAATTTTTATTGCACCTGTTGCATCGGCTCCATCAACTGCTTTCGCTACACCTGTGCCATCTGGACTAATAGTAATATCTCCATCGGCCCCGTCGGCAATTGTCACATTTCCAGAATTTGTTCCATTATTTGTGTTTAAAATTAAATCTCCTGTGCCTTGTGTAGTAATTGTAGCATTAGCATCATTATCGCCAACTTGAACTGTATCTGCTCCAAGATTAACATCACCTGTTCCATTTGGAATTATATCAATATCAGCATTTGAAGTTGAAACTATATCTTGTCCATTGACATCTAAATCTCCGCCAAGTTGCGGTGTTGTGTCATCAACAACATCTGACATATCTCCAGAACCATCATTACCACTATATTGAAAGTGAACTCCTACTCCATCGTCATCCGAGAATGAACCTGAACTAACTACATGAGTAACTGGAACTTTTGTATATCCAGAAGCATCCGTAACTGAACCTGAAACTTTAAAGACAGCGTATGTTGATGCTGTTCCTTCTTTAGTAATTGTAACAATTCCTTTTGCTGTAGTATTTGAAATATCATCCCAAGATTGAACATAAGATGTAATATCAGCCGAAGCGTCATCTGCATCATCCACATATAAAACTGTTGCACTTGCTATCGTTGCATGGTTCCAAGCTATTTTTCCAGCACCTGGATCGGCATCGCTAGTCGTACTTTCCCAAGTCATTGAAAGTTGAGAGTTAGTTCCACTTGCGCCTGTTGAGCCAGTTGATCCTGTGCTTCCAGTTGAGCCAGTTGATCCAGTATCGCCTTTTAAACCAGTCATTGTAAAATGAACTGATAATTCATCGGCAGCTGAAAAAGTATTGTTAGAAGTTAAATGAGCTACCGCTAATTTGTTGTAACCAGAAGCATCAGTTGAAGCTCCAGTAATTTTAAATCTTGCATAAGTCGTGCTGTCGTTAATATCAACGATATGTAAAAATCCTCTGATTGTTGAAGTCGAATCATCCCAGCTTAACACATCCGTAACTGTATTTACTGAATTTTGGTCAACGTCATCTATGTATATTGCTGTTACGCTTGCATACGTTCCATTGTTAAATGATATTTCTCCAGCTCCAGGATCTGCATCCGATGTGCCAGTATCAAATTTATAATAGTAGCCAGGTATTGCTCCATCTTCACCACTAGCTGAAAAAGATAAAAATACTTTATCTTCATCTGCTAAAGCTCCAGCACCATCAATGTAAGTTAAAGCTAATTTTGTATAACCACTAGCATCTGTAACAGCACCTGATATTTTCCAAACATGCCATACATCTAATGTGTTTGATTTTGTAACTCTTATTCTTCCTCTGTTAGTATCATTACCAGTTACATCATCAAATGACTGCACCCAGCTTGACACATCTGTACCATTTGCCTCTAAATCATCCACATAAGCAATAGTAGCTGATCCAAGTGTTGTGTTGTTAAATCTTATAATTCCTGATCCTGGATCAGAATCTGTTGTTGTTGTTGAATAAGTAAATTGTGCTGAATCTCCACCAGCCGGTAAAAAGTCTGCAACTGTTGTTAAATCTCCAGAACTATCAAAACCTAAAGTCTTGGATGCTCTGTCTGTTGCACTATCAGTAAATTCAGCAGAAGAAATTGTATTGGTTCTTGAAACTTTAAATGATCTATCTAATGCCTCTTGCATTTGTTGAATAGTCATTGTTCCACGATCCAAACCCTCTTCATGTGTCTCCGCAGGGAATGGATCATTAGCGATATAATCAATCGCCTGAGTTTGCGGGACATTCCTTATAATCACTACTGTTTCTCCAGTAGCTGGAGTATTGCCAGCAGTGGTTGTTATAGAACCTCCACTTGCATCTCCTGCACCTGCTACTGTGTAGTGCGTGGTTAGAGTTTTAGTTGTCTCTGTTCCTGTTGAGGAACGAATAATAACTATTAGGTCTGAGTCCGCAAAAATTTTAAAATTGTAAGCAAAGCTAGTTGTACTATCATTGCCAGAGTAGGAATTTTTTACTGTTGTACTTGATATTGTCATACTAATTTAATCCTTTAAACAAAGTTGATGGTTTTGTAAATAGATATTCTTGGTTATAATACTTTTTCATTCTCTTTTCTACTCCTTAATCTAATCCTAAACCTGGTTTTAAATAGTAATTTTGACCTCTTTTTTCATCATGTTTATCTTTCATTCTTTGAAAAAATCCAGGATCAAGAAATTCTTTAATTTGATAGCCAATTAAATAATCATAGGCAGCTTTAGTATAATATAAATTTAAAAAAGGTGTGTGTCCTTCAGCTAAGTAAAGAAACTTTTTACCTGCTTTTTTAGGATCATTCATACTTTGAACCATATCTAAAAATGTTTTTAAATCTCCAGCAGTAGGTCCAAGAGCAGTTTCAAAAATACCATTACCATATTCATTTTGTATTTCACTCATTAAAAAATCTCCATAAATACCACCACCACCACCATGTACAAATGCTGACATGATAGTTGATTTCTTCTTAGGATCTCTAGGCGATCTACCTTTTAACATATCTTTGGTAGACATTGCTATATAGCCAAAAAAGGTACTTAATAATAACATACTTGTTAGACCACCAATTTTTGCTAATTGACTTTCATCTGCTCCATAAGAATAAAGTTCTCTACCAATAATTTTTTTCCACATACTAATAGGAAAACTTTTAAACTGCATTACAAATCTAGCAGTTTCTCCCATAAGAGTTCCTTTTTCTAAACCTTGATTTGTTATTGCTCTAATTGCGGCATCTGGTTCAGGTGATCCGTGCATACCTTGATCTATTAAAACATTTCTCCATGTTAATTCTAAATCTTTTTTAAAATTTCTTATTTCTCTTTGACTTAATTTTCTACCAACATATTTATTAATAATATCATTAGATATTTCATCTACTCCTTCTGCAGTCATATATCTTTTATTTTCAACATCTAAAGTTTTAATAGAACGCAACATATCCCACTTTGCCTCATCTATTCCATATAGTGTTAAAAAATTTCTTTCTCTTGTGCTTAAATCAGATAATCTCATATCAGCTAACATTCCATAATGCCTAGCCAAACCAACAGCCATTGAGCTTTTTAAACTTGCAATCCAACCATTCAAACCATTCCATTTAAAAAATGTATTTTGTAACTTTCCCATTCTTCCCCAAGTATCATCAACCGCACCATATACATTGCCTCTAAAAGAATTAGCACTATGAGAATTACTTACAACTTGTAAAACTTCCATAGCAGCTCTATCATTTGCACCAGATAATCCTGACAGAGCTTCAAATAAACCACTCAATAGTCCTCTTCCTTGAAAACTGGTACTACCCATATAGTGAGCTAAATCTCCCCAAGATGTTATACTAACCATACCTAATCTAGCCATATTACCTGTTCCTCTTACTGCCATACCTACTTTTGCTAAAGTTTCATTGCCAATACCATTAATGCTTCCATCAATTTCTGCAAATTGATTTGCAAAAGTTTTAAAATCTAATTTTTTAGTTAATTTAGGATCTGACTTTTTATATTTTTTTCTTAATAAAGATAAAACTTTATTTAAAGTATCTTTAGGATTTGTTCCTAGGTCTTGCATTAAGGCAATATTTCTGGAACTTGTTGCTAACACAGATAATATATTTTCTTTTAAAGCAGGTTCTCCAAATTTAATACTATATTCATGTCTAGCTTGTGAGCTTTTAAAATGTAAAACCCTTGCTGCGTTTAAACGATTAGTTACATTTTTTGTTCCATAAATACTATGAGTGCCACCATATTTCATTTGATCACCAGACATTATGCTATCAAAAATACCATCTAAAATTTCATCTATTTTTACAGGATCATTTACATCAGAAAATGTCCTTTTTAAATTTAATTTAGTTTTAATGTATTCTCTCCAGGCAATTCTATTGTCTCCAATTAACCTAGAACCTTTACTAGCCATTCCCATTTTTTCTGTATTGTGTGTCATTTTTGTAATCCAATCATCTAACTCTCCTATGTTAGCTCCTAGATCATTCAACCTTAACCTTAAATCACTTTGAAATTTTTTTAAAACTGTTGCAATCTTTTTTGCCATAATTACTTCTGTAGAGATTCCTTGCATTTCATTCATAATTTCTATATCCAGTTTACCTTCAGATAAATCTCTCCACGCATTATCCCCCAAGTCATTAATTGCCTTAAAAAGTTTAGTAATTTCCATTTCTTCTAATGCTTGTTGTTTTGCACCAATAGAATTTCTAGTAATTTTAGAAAATTTTTGCATCCCAACTAATATTGCTGATACAGCCTCTACAGGATTTATTTTTCCTTCAGACATATCTATTGCATCAATTATCTTTTGATAAGTATCTAACGCCTTCATATTATTACTTGCTAAATATTTTTTTTTATTAGCTTGATCGTATTCAAATTTATTAATAATTTCTTGTGCTAATATTTTGTCTGTTTTAGATTCTAAATCTTGAAATTTATTTTCATTAATTTTTATTTTAGCTTCATCTAAAAGTTCATTAATTTGATTTTCAGATAATAAATCTCCAGTTAATCTTTTAATTTCTTTAAAACATTTTGATAATGATTTTATTGTTGCCATTAAGTATTCCTTTTAGTACAGTTAGTTCCTGCCTCTATAGCATCTCTAATTTTAGTTTTGTTTTTTATAGATTTATCTATTTTTTGAATTTCTGCTCTATCTTCTAATATTCCTGTTTCTTTTAAATCTTCATCTTTAACATCTAATTGTTTTTGATGTTGTGTATTTCTTAAATTTATATTTTCTGCTTCAGTTTCTAATTCTAAAGTATTTTTTTCTACTCTTACTTGCTCTTGTTCTTTTAATGGTTTTTTATTTTTAAGATTAATTTGATCTTGTAATTTAGCTTCATCATTTGCTTTTTTTTTAGCTTCAAACAAATCTCTTTCTGTTTTTTGTAAATTTCTTATATTTTTTAAATAAATCTTTGCTGATTTTCTATCTCCTCTATCTATAGAATCTTTATATAAACTTTTAAATTCTTTAATTTGATTATCTAATTTATTTAATTGTGGATCGCCAATTATAGTTTTTTCAATTATCACATTACCGGTATCTACCTTCTCTCCTTTTATTACTTTACCGACAGAATATTTTAATAAAGCCTGTTGATTATCTGGTGAGATTGCTGCTAGTCTTTGATAAATATTTGGTTTACCTCTTTTTTCTGCAATAAAATCTCCTAATCTTCCAAAACTAACATGAGCTGCAGAACCTAAAAAACCACCAACAGCTATATTTGCAAAGGAATCATATATATCATAATTAGCTTGTTCTGATTTTGCCACACCATAAACAAGAGGCTCAATAGCAGCATTACCTACTAAACCTTCAACAAAACCTTTTTTCATTCTAGCAATATTTTTACCTGAACGAGCAACTAGATTAGCAAATCTAGCCTGACCAACAACAGGTATAAAGGATGCACCAATATTTATAGGATCTAAAAAACTTGTACCAAGAGATTCTAAAAAGAAAAAACTTTTAGCCAATTTACCTTGTGGTCCTCTTGCAATAATATTTTGTCTTTCTAATTCTAATTCTTTTCTTTCAACTATATAATCAACCACACCTTCTCTCATATCTTCTTTAAATTGTAAACCTAAATGACCATATTGTTTATTTAAGTCATCCCTGTTTAAATATTTATGACTACTCTGATATGCCTGAGTGTGTTCAAATGCTCTAAACAGAGAAGATGTTGGGTTATAGTTCCAAGCATTATAAAAAGTAGAGCCTGCTGTGTCCCAAAAACCTGTTCTAGTTTGATTATATAAAGAACCTATTTCTTGTTCTGATTTTTCAAATGTACCTAGTCCAACATTTATCATTTTAATTTTTATCTAAATATTTTTTAAGTAGTTTTGCTGCTTTTTGGTGTCTTTCATTTACAGCTTTAGATTTATCTTTAAAATCCATAAGTTCATCATAGGCTTTTTGCCAATTATTTGATGTTACATATTTCCAAAAATTCGGAGCTTTAGTTTCTAATTTACCATATATAAAAGAAACAGAAGCTAATACAGTTGCTTGTTCTGTTGTTAATGAATCAAAAGATGTTCCTGTTTTCCTTTTCCAATCTTTTTTAAGTATTGTTAATATTTTTTTTTGAATAAATTTATTTAATATATTAGATTCTTTTTCAGAAAGTTTTAATGGTATTTTTTTTAGTTGTTCTTCAGCGTTTTTACCTTTTAATTCTAAATATGGTTTTAATTTATTTATAATTTCTTTTGGTAAACCTTTTAAGTCATTTAAGTTTCTAGCACCTAAATCAACACCACCAGCTATTGTTACTCCAGAATTAGGAAAATCTTTTAAAGTATAACCTTTTAATTGTGTGCCACCTTCTAATTCATTTACAATAAAATCAAAATCTACATTTCCAACTGTAATATTATTAGAATCTATACTTTGATTTTCATCAATAGGAATATCCATATATCCAAAAGGATCAATATCTTCTATTAAAGATATATCATCTCCTGTTACTGGATATTTTAATTCTGTACCAAAAATACCTTGTTCATTAGGAGTATCTGTAAAGAAAAATTCTATTTTTTGACCATTGGCATTTACAATAGGATATGTTCCATTTGCAAATTCAGCGTTTAAAATAATGCCAGTAGAATCAGCATTTAATAACCACTTAGAATGATTTCTAATAGTAGATGTTATTCTATCTTTTACTTGTTCTTCAGTTAAATTTTCTATTCCTGCAAATTTAGCATAGTGCATATAACCATCTGCTCCATGAAATTTATCTAAATAATTACTATCTTTACTTTCTACTTCTAAAAAAATTGCTTCAGCTTTTTCTTCAATAAGCCATCCATTTGTTCTAACTCCATTAACATCTACTGGAATCATCCAAGTTTTAGAAGGTGGAATATAATAATCTCTAGTAAAATCAGATACTGCTGAATCAACAGCATCACTTATACTATCTCCTCTTTTTATTCTTTGTAATGCAGCTTTATAAATAGCTGCTTGAACTGATAATATATAATTAGTTTTAACAACAGATCCTTCTCCTTGAGCAAGAATTACCTCTTCCCAATCCGCCATTCCTTTTGCAACTTCTTTTTCAATACTATTAAATTTTTCACCAGAATTTAATCTTGTTGATACTATTTTTTTTAAATCTTCTATGTTTTCTCCAGATAAAATATCTTCAGTTAAAGAATCACTATTTGTGCTAATGGCAACAACATATTCTTCAGGTAGATTTTCAGCTTGTAAATGATTTAAAACTTTTGACATATTTTCTTTGCCATATATTATTGATAAACCATTGATAAAAGCCTTTTTTTCTAAATAAGGAGTATCTGTATTTGTAAGGGTTTTTTTAATTTCCTCAATTTCAGATTTTTTTGTTATTCTAATTGCAGAATTACTTATACCCATATCTTTTTGTTTTTGAATTACTTTTTCTGTAAAGATTTTTCTAGTTGCCGCTAGACTATCTGCGTTGTCATCATTTTTCATTTCCTCATATAGAGCTTCAATATCAGGATTTATTTTAATTAAAAAATCTACAGGATCTTCTTTCATCGCTTTTTGTTTTTTACTAAGAATATTTCTATAGTATTTTTCATTTGCAGCAGCTACTGTTTCACCAAACATTTCATAGCCTTCATCTATAAAACCTTGGACCACTTCATTTTCGGTAGCGATAGAAGCATTATTTATTACTGCATTATTTGTAACACGATCTTTTGTTAAACTTTCTTCTTGTAACATTTTTTCACCTGCATAACTTCCCATTACTTCTACTGCAAGTTTCATGTCAAAATATGGTGGTTCTTTTCCTGCAGCAACTGTTGCTGTATAATTTTCCCACTCTGTAGTAATTTGCGATCTTATTACGATTGCTGCTTTGTCTTGTAATTTTTTTCTTTTATCATAATCCATGTCTGGAAAATTTTTGTCATCTTTTAAGAAGTAGTATGCTTTTCTAGGAGTTCGTTGAACCATCTCAATAGCTTCGTATGTTTGAATTTCACCAGGAATAGACTTTAATATTTTTTGTAATTCAGGATAAGTTACTCTATTTTTAAAAGTATCAATAGTTAAGTTTTCTAAGTCTTGTTCTAAAGTTTCTTTATAAATGCCACCTTTTAAAAAAGCTCTTGAAATAATTTTTTCTTTTGTTTCAGTATAAATAGCATCTGCTTGAACTAAAATATTATTTGATATATCTCCATTAATGCTAAAAATTTGTTTTTGTACTTCACCTAAAGCTGAATTTCTAAACATTGTTTCAGAATTTTTATTTGTTGCTTGAGCAGCAAATTTTTCTATTAAAGCATTTGTTTTTTCTTTATGATAAGCATTTGCAGCTTCTTTATTTATAGAAAGAGTTTTATCTTGATTAATATGTTCTGAAATTAGATTAGCTTCGGTTATATAATCATTTTCTAATTTTAATGCTTCTGTTCTATTTTGTATATCATTCTCTTTTATTTTCTGCTTGACAACAAAATCTGTTACCGGTTGTAAAGCACTAAAAATGTTAGAATTAGGATTAATTTTAATATTAGATGTAGTACCAGCTAATTGTTCTATTGATCCTGTCGCTGTGAATGTAGGTATCTTTGGCATTATGTTTTACTCTTATTTGACATTGTTAATAAACTTGTTCCTGTTTGAGCTATTGTGCTTATTTGTGCTAATTTAGCTTCATTTCTGGCAATTACTCCTGAAATTCTTGCAAAGTTTGCTTCTTCCATTTTATTTGCTGCAGCAACTTTTGAATTATATTCAATTAAATTTTTTTGTAATTCCGCTTCAATAGCATTTGATAATTCAATATAATAACTACTTCCACTTCCAACTACAACACCGGATTTTGCTAGAGCAACTGTAGTTTCGCCTTCAATTTTTTTAAAACTTTTTGCAAATTGAGCAATATCAAATTCTGCTTTTTGTTCTATTTGCTCTGCTTGACCTTCTAAAACTTTGGCGTTTCTTTCGTGAACTGATTGATTATACTTACCAATTTTACCTTGAGCTTGGTATTGCATAACACCCATTGCTCCTACTAATAAATTAGCTCCCATTAGAATATCCTCGCATATCTGTATTGATCCGAACCATCAAACCCATAACATTTCATTAAACCTTCGTTTTCCAAACCTAACCATTCCGCAAATCTTAAACCTTGTTTAAAATCTTTTCTGATTGCGGTTTGAACTCTTTTAATATTTTGTTGTCTGGCAACATTAGCAAAATCTTTTTTAATTGCTTTAGCAACTCCTATTGGATATTTCCACATTTCGTTTGTAGCAATCACCCAACCTTCTGCAACTTGTCCCCAAACTATTTTCATACCTGCAGCAAAAATTGGTTTATTATTTACAATACCGGTAAAAGCTAATTTATCTTGTTCAAAAGTTTGAGCATCACCCATAATTTTTATATATTTTGAATCAGCTTCTAAAACTTTATGATTCATTTGACAGGATAATATAAACTGTCCATGTTCTTTTGTGTAAGGTGCTATATGTAGTATATTATCCATCATTTGTTTGTAATCTTGGGTATAACGATAAAATTGTAAAAGGTAAAGGTTGAGTTTGCCTAACAAGAATATATCCATCAGTATCATAATTTCCTCTAAACTCTACTTCTTTATCTCCTGTGAATACTGGGATTCCTTCATCCATAGGATTAGCAGAAGTTCTAAATGGTATTCTTTCCATATTTGATAAGTCTGGTCCTATCTCAACGCCAACACTTTGATATAATCTAGCAGTAATTTCATAAATTCTTTTAGTTTTTCCTTGAGATGTTCCATCTTGTGAACCAGCATCTATTCTCATTGTTTTTAATATTGAATGATAAGCTAATCCCATTTTAACATTTGTTGCAGAACGATCTAAAACAACACTTCCTGAACTTACAGGTTTATCTGGATGTGTTGCACCATCTGCTAATATGGCAACTGTTTGTCCCTCTAAATGATCTAGTCCTGTAAATGTTGTTGCAGCAGTTCCACTATAGCTTAAAGCACTATCTAAAAAATTAAATGATGTATTATCTGTTTCATCAAAATCAAATATATTTAAGTATTCAACATATCTTCTAGTTGATCCATTAACTGTTCTTTTAACAATAACCCATACTTGATATTCTGAATCATCGGTTGGAATTACAGCAACACTTTCACATACAGCTTTACCTTGATCTGTTGTTGTTAATCTCGTTGTATCATCTACAGATTTAATTGTTAAAAATCCTGTAGGCGAAGGAGATGTTTCTGTAACTGTAACAACTGCTGCGGCAGGATTGGCAACTGTAAAATCAGCGTGAGCATTAATAGCAGTATAAATATTATCTGCTGTTGTGTTATTATTAGTTTGAGTTTTAAATTCATCTGTTCCAGCAGTTCCTGTTGTAGAAGTAAAAGTAACTGTCGTACCATCTGATTTAGTTAATAATAATCTTGTTCCAGTTGCTATATTTGCATAATCAGAAACTGTAATTGTTGCAGCACCAAATCTTCCACCAAAAATATGTCTATGCCAGGCAACAACTTCCTGTTCTCTTTGATAAGTTAATGCTGCTAATTCACCATCTCCTCTAACGCACCATAAAATTGATAATGGTTCACCCTGAAAAGCCATTTGAGTTATTCCACCGGAAGTAACATGTTCGGCAAGGATAGTTAGATCAGGTGAAGAATAACCATCTACATCAAAATTATAAGCTAATTCTCTAATTTTTCTTTTTGCTCTTTGTAAAAATAAAGTAGCATTACCAACTGCTACAGCATCTACATTAGCTCCACCATTATTTGTTTGTTTTTTAATCAATATATTTGTTGGAGTAACAGAGCTGTCATCTCCACCTCCACTAACTGCAAATTCACCACCGGCAGTTCCAATAATTAGAGTTCTTGTTGCTGACATAAATCTAATTGCATTAACTTGGTTAGATGCGATTGTATAAATAATTGCATCATCATCAGCTACAGTACCACCAATATTAGCATCCATGTTTTCATAATCACCAGATTTTGAAAAATAAACTGTTTGTGGATTACTTAATGTTGCGGCAAAAACTAATCTTTGTTCAAAAAATGTTACGCAGGAAGGATGACCTGTGGTATCAGAAAATGCTCCTAAGTACCAAGCTGTAATAGCATTTGTATTTGTAAAGGCGGTTGTAATGGTTGCGACTGCAACAGTTGAATTTGTCCTAGCGGTTATTTTTGCATAGCCACCATTAAAATGAATTTGTCTACCCACATCTGTTGCTAACCATCCTTGGTCATCATTAATTCCAGTTGTGGCAGAGGCTGTAATATTAACTCCAGTTCCAACACCTGAAGATGCTGGTGTTAAAGTTGTTGCTGTTGTATTAACATCTATAAATGGTCCATTGGTAAAATCTACATCAGCTAATGTCCAAGAAGTATGACCAGTACGAGATAGTTTTTCTACCTCATGGTTGGGATGAGTAATATACATAACATCAGCAGATTGAGCAAATTTTATATCAAATAATTCTGCTTCTAAATAAGGAGAAGTAATTGTATAAACTTTATTAGCAGTTCCTGCTGAACTATAAGCAGTATATCCTGAACTGTTTATATCAACACTATCTTTATCTTGTAGTTCAAATGTATTGGTAGTTACACCTGCAACTAAAAATCTTTTATTATTTACTTCGGTCATTCCTACAACTGAAGTAATTTTTATTTCATCACCATTAGAATAACCATGTGAACTAGATGTAACTACTGCAGGATTAGCTTGAGTAATTCCTGTAATAGTTTTATCACCTTCTAATATTGCACCATTGTCTTTAAAAAATCTTATTTTTAAATTTGAAAATTCAAGAATATAAGTTTGTGTTGTTGAAAATTCAAAAGGTATTAATCTTGTTTTTTTTGAACTATCAGTAACTTCAGCTACATGAGTTGTACCTGGTCTACGAGCCGCAGCTCCATGAGGATAGATAACTAAATTTTCTAAATTTGAACATCCTGCAGCATATTTTGTTAGGTCTGTTCTTCCATCTAATCTAGGTGATAATTCACCTGCGGTAAAATTTGTAAGTTGTGCAGCTACTCTAGCCATATATTAAAACCTTGAATTAATAAATGAACCTGCGTCTATAACATCTGCCATTCCTAAATCGTGATCTACATTCTGACCTTCAGTTGAATCTACAAATCTAGCATCTTTTAATTTTTCTTGATATGATAAAATCATATTTTGTGATGTTGTGTTGTTAGATGTTACTGCATAAGCAATGTCTGCACCTAAAGCTGCAGATAATGTTTCTCTTAATAGTTCATCATATTCATTGGGATCAGTAACTCTTGAAATATATAATATTTTCATAGTGGATGCGTTACTTAATATTTTTCTACCTTCCACTTTATAGTTTGAATCGTAATCTAATACTCTAAGTAATCTTAAACAATTTGCTGGTAAGGTATAAGCATAGGTAAAACCCCATGCCGGTGAAGTAGTTGATGCAGCTAGTTCTAATCTTGCTTGTAAACAATTCCAAGGATGTGTTCTAAACAAGGCATCTCTAACTTGAGTGTATCTTGAATTGCAAAGTCTAGCGTTTTTTGAATCTTCTGTTAAGGATAGGATTGTTGATGCTCCTAATTGATTTAATGCTCCATTACAAATATCTACTACTGATGCCATATTACTTCCTTATAATATACTTACGCCTTATTTGTCTATCTCTTTCTAAAGCAAATATCTCTTCTTCTGTTCTTTCTTGTTTAGTATCAAATCCATAATGATATTTAGGACCATACTGAAACCGGTCTACAAGAACATATCTGTATACATAATTATTTTTTTTAAAATGTAGTACAGGTTTTAAATCTTTAATCTGTTTCATGCTAAACAGGCGAGGTTCAGTCTCCCTCTACTCGCCTGTTTAATTCTATTTATTAGTCTACTGTATATTCAATTATAAAACTTAAATCACCAGCAGTATCACCTGCAGCGTCAAAGATTAAACCGACATAGTAAACTCCACCTGGATCAGAACTTTGTCCAGCATCTTCCCAGACTTTTTGACCCATTGTGTTAATGTTTCTAGCTTCAAACGCTACTTCAGTTCCAGTTACTACAGCCGCTCTAAGGTCTGTAATCGCTGAAGCATAGCAGTCGTCATCTACAGCAGCAACTGCTGTAGTCCATAAACCAACATCGCATGTATTAGTAGTTCCAGAATCTAAGTCGTCATTAAACAACTTGATAGAAGAAATACTAGCATTAGTTGGTACAGGAGCTAACATAACTGTATCAGTTGCCGATAAGTCTCCAGAATCTAAAGCAATAGTTCCCTGTGCAATTCTTTTTGAACCGTGCAACTGTTGGGAATCATTCTTTACCTGGGGAGTAGCAGCAAAATTAGTTACGATATCTGTATTTACATTCGCCATAATTTATTTCCTCCTATTACGATTCAGTACATTGTACTTCAACAACTTTATCTTCTTCCATTCTAGTAGCACCGATGCTCATGCAGTAGTACACTTGAGTGGCATAAGATTTGTCAGCTCTTTCGTCTATTCTAGCATTGACATCTTTGCCAATACCTAAAGCTATTCCATCTTGTGCGAAGGCTATACATGATCTAGTTGTGCTAGATAATGCAAGTCTGTTTGATACAATGAAGTTAAAACCAAGATAAGTGTTGATTTCACCATTAGCCAATGCTTTGACTGTGTTAAAATCGGCACTTGTTACCTCAGTTATGTTTAAAAGATCACTAATCTGCTTTGGTGATACTATAATGTGTCTTGGTATAGAAGGATCTACATCGCTTAAATCAAGAGTCTGTTTTGCAGTTCTTAATTTAGCGACAGTTAAACCACCAGAACCATGTGCGATTGAATTCGCATTGGCTGTGCTAGTTGATCCTGTCTCACCAGTATACGCAGTACCTAGTGCAGCAGATATGATCACATCATCTATTGCTCTTCCCATTGCCATAGCAGCAGCTTGAGCATAAGATGAAGTCGGATCTATTAAGAGTCTAACTTTGTCATTTTGATCTATTAAATCAGCAAATTCATAATCCGACAGAGATATTCTACGCCTTGCGTGGGGTGTATCTATCTGTGGAGTGTCTGAATGTCTGCTAGTTTTTTCAACTGCAGTTACTGAGCCAACTTGATCTAAGAAAGCATTTTTTCCTGTAATACTTTCTACTCTGACTTTGTCTCTTAATAACGATCCCATTTGTTGGGACAACATTTGTACATTAGCAGAATACTGCTGTACAAAAGCTGTTGTTACTTGTGATGACATAATTGTCTCTCCATATTATTATTGATTAAATCAGAAAGGTTCTCCATCAACATTGATAGGCATCTCTTGGATTTTAAGTCTTTTAGACTAGAGTCTTTTGCTGCTTGTCAATAAGGTTCTTGCGAATTTTCTTATAATTAATCCCTTATAATATTTTTAATAATAATACAAGGGATTAAAATTATTATTATTTAGTATCGCTATTCAACATTTCTCTTAATGTAAGCATTTGTTGTATAGATTTATCATGTTCAGGATGTCCCTTAATATGATAAGGATGAGCTTTATCATTCATCATTTGTGAGATTTCCTGCTCAATATTTTTAACACTATCAACATTTTCGCTTTCAGTTGTAACCATTTTATCTTCAGAAAACATAGCGGCTATCTTTGAAAAACCTTTTATAATTTCTGAATTATCACCAACTCTAGTACCATCTTGTAATACTAAATCTAAAACTCCTGGCATATTAGCTTTTGCTACTGCACCAGCTTGTTTTACTTTAGCATCATAATCTCTACCCCATTCTTGTCTTAAATGTTGTTCTGCTTGAGCTTGTGAAGTTTCAATATCTATTTTTGATTGTTGTACAGAGCCTTCCATATTATCTTTATAAAACTCTAATATTCCTTGAGCCTGTTTATTATTTAAACCTAATTTATGAGATTGCTCGGCAAAGGATTTAATTTGATTTTCATCCATTGCTACAATTTCTGAATTAATATCTAAATCATATTTTTCAGCAGACTCTGGTCTACCCAATTTATTATATGCTTCATCCCACGCTTCTTGAGTTGAATTATTTGTTGGTATTGCTATTTTATCCTGACCAATCATTTTTACTGCATTGATATAAGATTTAGCTAAAGCATCTGCTTCAGTAAATTTTTCAATGTTAGGATCATTTCTATAGACTTCGCTAATAGAATCTTTCCAAGTTGATTGTTGTGGTGCAGGTGTATCTGCTCCTCTAACTGCTGTAGGAGTTGCTACCGGTTTTTCTTCTGTCTGTGCTGTAGTCGTTTTTTCTACAGGCACAGTTTCCTGTGTTATCTGTTCGCTTGACATTTTTATTTACCTTTTTCATTTTCATTTTGCAGCATTGATTTAATAAATAGAAGAACGCTGCGTTGTCCTTCCATATATGCACTCTCATGGCTATCACCTTTTACATTAGTGGTAGAATGATAATGACATCTTTTTTCAAGATCAGCTAAGATTACTTTACCCTCGCCTGAATTAAACATAATTTTATAATTGTTTTTTAAATTTTGTATATGTTTTTCTAGTTGTTTTGAATCCATATTATCCAGCTTCTGCGTTTGCTATTGCTTTTGCTTCTTCTGGCAATGCTTTCGCTAGTGGTGCTATATCTCCTCCGGCTTGTGCAACTTGTTGCATTTGAGCCATTTGTTGTTGTTGTTCAGCTTGTGCTGCTTGTTCTTCTCTTTCAGCATTAACTTGTGATTGTGTCTTTAATATTTTTTGCGGAACGCCAACAATACTTGCAACATGTTTAACTAACGCATCAAAATTAATATAATCAAATACAGGAGCAACATTTGCAAGACTACCTAATATTTCTATTGCTCTAGTTATTGATGAAAGTTCTGAAGATTTTTGTGCTTTAGCAAGAGGTGAAACATATTCTATTTCTATATCTTGATCTGATAAAAATTCAGGAGCTGGAATAAATTGTTCTCTTCTTAATAAAATATTAAAAGTTCTATCAATAAGTGGTTTTAATAATTCTGATTGTAGTCTACCTAATACCGGTCCTAGTAATCTCATCTTCTCTTCATTTCTTTGGATTACTTCTGTTGCTGTCATTTGTGGACCTTGTTGTAATTGTAATTGGTTTACATAAAATACTTCTCTAATGGAGTCTCTTCTTTGCTGTTCCATATTTAAACCTAATGGATTATTTGCTCCAATGTTTAAAGGTTCAATTCTATCTCTAGTACCTGATCTATAAAAATTTAATCCACCTGGTATAGTTCTGACTGGAAGTAGGAAACCATCATCAGGAACTAATAGAGGTGGGTCTACTTGTTTCTGTGCAGCTTTGATTGTAGTTTTTGACATTTCATTTAGCATCTTCACATCCGGTAGTGCTGTCATTGCAGGTGATCTACCATAAATTTCATGTGATGCTTTTAAATATCTAGGACATACAAAAGGAAATTCTTGAAATCCAGATATAGATAATTCGTTACCATTCTTCATTTCAATATAAACAGATTCAAATGGCATATTTTCTTGATCTTTTAAATTAGGATTAAAGTCTGATCTTGGATAAACTGCGTGTAATAATTCTACATCTTGATAAGGATCTTTTTGTGAAAGTGCCAACACATCTGGTGATATTTTATTTTCAAAAGAAAATGCTTGAACTACAGCTCTGGCTGATAAATTAAATTTTCTATAAACAGTATCTATTCTACCTTTTTCATCTTCAGCAATATAAATTTCTTTAACATGTCTTGTAGAAAATTTTAATATTTCTTTATCATCTTCCTGTACATACATACAAGAAGTTCCAAAAGTAATTAAATCGTGATACAGTTCAAAAATTTCTTGTTGAAAGTTTGAGCTATTAAATGCGGTGTACATAGTTTCAGTCGCACTTTCCAACCAAAGTTTTGCTTCTTCCTCTGAATTTATATCTTCATTTTTAAATTTTAAAGTAAACCAAGGAGTAGAAGGATTAGTCAACATTCCATGTAGGGATGCCGCTAATAATTCTACTGCTTGTAAGGGAGAAGAATCAAAGATCATTTCTGTTCGTTTATCACCTCTGGCTCTGTGTTTGGTTACATCTGCTTTTCTTGGCATCATGTAATCAGCAACTTCTTGCCAATGTGTTTCCCAGGTTTGTCTTTGACTTTTTAATCTATCAAATCTTGATAATAATTTTTTTGTTAAATCTGTCTTTGCCACTAAACTACTCCTAATAAACTTTTCTTACCTAGTTTAAGTTTATCTTTTGATTGAGTATATATATTCATTTTTCTTCCTCTTGCTTTTACTCTTCTCTTAGTTAATTTTGTCTCGGCAGCATTAGCAGCATCTGATTGTGATACTTCAGCTTCTGTTGGAGCTGCTGCTAAAATTGTTTGACCACCTACAACTTTTTTAACAGGAGGTCCATCATTATCTTTAGGAGTATCAGCAGCTGTAGTGTATTTAGTTTTTTCTCTTAAAATATTTAAGCCTTCAGTAGAAGATAACATTTCATCTGTCATATCTATTCTTTGAGAAGGATGAACACTTTTATTGTATTTTATAATATGTTTTTTTCTTCTAGCTAAATTATGTTCTTTAGCACTTTTTGTAAGAGCTTCTCCCATACCTTTTATTATTTGTAAGGTTGCAGACTTACTTACAATGCTTTCTATTAAACTTGGTTTATTTGCCTTTATATTTGCTTGTACTTTAGTTTTTTGACTATGAGCTGCTCCTGATGAAACAGATGTTTTATGAGCTGGTTGTCCATGAGGACTTGCTCCACCACTTTGTTTTACTCCTGCTGATCTTCCAGTTCTTCCATGATGATGTGGCATAATTAATTTATCCTAATAGCGTATCTAACGCTTCCTCTTTATCCTCTTGTATTCCAAGAGGTCCTGTTAATATTGTTGATTGTCTACCTGACTTTCTTCTACGAATAGCGGCTTGTTCTTTTGCAATTCTTTCTTTATCTTCCGAGGATACTTCAGACTTTGGTGGCTCTGGTGGCGGTGCAACTGCTGGAAGTGGTGGCATTTTTGGTCTGAATATTGATCCCATTTATATAATCCTATAACTATTATCTGCTATACTTTGTGGAGCAGTTTGTCTACTATTTAATTCCTGCAGTCCAACAGCTAGATACCTCATGGCATCTGCTGCGTGTGAACTCCAATCGTGTACAGGCTTTGATCTAAACATTCTATTTTTATCAATATACTTCCTGTGATAATGTCTTAACGCATCTATTAACTTTTTGCAATGGTCAGTATCAATCCAGCACCTAGGCAGAACCATTGATGTTGCGTGGATGCCATCTTCCAATGGAATTTTCGGCACGACCTTAAATCTAATTCCTAATTGAAAAGCAACCTCCCTTCTAGTTTTACCATTACTAAAATCAGTAACTTCAATATCGTGTGGAGCATAATGTTTATCATAAATATAATCTTTATCTTTTAACATCTGAATATAGTGTGGTAATCCTTGACCTCTCTCTTCATAATAATCAATAATATTAATTGCTCTTCCTAACTGCTGGAAAAATATTATAGCGGTATGATCTGCTACACCTAGATCCATGCTAGTTGAAACTGGTAATGAAGGATCATAAGGAACTCTAGTAATCTGTTTGGAGTTTTCCATTTTAGTTAAAGCATCGCTATAAATTGCTCCCTCAATGTTAGCAACCCAATCGCACTCAAACTCCTGTAGATACTTCTTCTCTCCCATAACTTCTTTCGCCTTGCTAAGCTCCTCCTCATCTACAATCTGGGTATCACTCGCTTTTGCTTTATAATTGAACCAGTCGTCTGCTCCCTGTGCGTGTTGATAGAGTTCGTAAAAATTATTGTTCATTCCAGCCGGAGTTCCAATAAATATACAATATCCTTTTCTATCAGAAAGTGCTGGTCTAATTATTTCTGGAAATAGCTTGTCGGTTACATTTGCATATTCATCTATTACGCAGCCATCTAAATATATACCTCTTAATCCATCAGGTGAATCTGAGCCTAGCAAAGTAATACGAGAGCCATTAGGTAAATCTACCCTAAGTTCAGTTTCGTTAAATTTTGTATAAGGTATCTTTGCAGTAAACTGTTTCATGTAGTCCCAGGCAATAGCTTTAGCTTGTTTGAAGGTTGGAGCAATGTAGGCAAATCTAGGGTGTTTTTTTTTGGTCAGTAGTGCTGACCTAATTAAATGGTTGATCATACATACTGTTTTGCCAAATCGTCTATGACATACCAGAACACTCCATCTTCGTTTAGATATTTCCTTATGTAAATAGGCTTGGTGCTTTCTAGGCGTATAGGGTATTTTTATATCCATATATGTTTAGTGGATCATTTTACTTGGCATATCATCATTTATAGGGTGAAAATCAAATCCCATCTTCATCATTGAATAGGTAATAAATAATTGTGCAGTCATTTCATTGGGAAAACCATAAAACTTTAAAACTACAGCGTTTGACTTCTTTTCAATGTAAGCAACTGAATCTAACTCATCTGATGAAAAATAATCCATATACTACATATAGTATATTTAAAAAAAATAGTAAAAGAAAAAGGTCTAGCAAGGTGTGGAAAAGGTGGTGGGTTGTTTTGAGATGTGTGTGGATGTCTTTGTCTAAGGGTGTCCTACAGTCCCATGTATATATATATAATAAAAAGTGTGGCGATCTTGGGTGTATAGGGGGGGTAAGCTTTTTAAAATTCACCTAATCAGCAGGGAAAAACCTTTAACAACTCTATTAGTTCTGATAACTTTTATTTATCGGAAACTCTAAAGCTCTTAATCTTTTATATATAGGTCAGTAATGCTGACCGATCTTATATGCGAGGAATAAAAATCTCTCTTCTTATATATTGATACGAACATTTAACCTATTTAACCAATTCAATACAATTAAATATATTTCTATTCCTGCCTTAATTCTGCCTTATCTTTTTATTATCTTTAATCATGTTATTAAATGAATGGAAAAATACTTTTGGTTGGTTTTCTAGAAATGTTTTTAAAGTACCATTTAATTTAATAATATTTAACAACAAAAGGAATGAAAACCAACAAATCAACTGAAAGGAAACTATGACAAAAGAAATAACGCTTAAATTTATAGACAATCAATCTCATGGTTATATTCAAATATCAAAATATGATCTTGAAGGACTTGATATAGATATAAAAGAGTTTTCAAAATATTCTTATTATAATGACAATAACGCTTGTTATTATTTTGAAGAAGATTGTGATGGATATAAATTAGATAAAATACTTAAATCTAAAGGCTATTCAATTAACTATAAGACAAATCATGTAGCATTAAACTATATGAATGACCCTATATTTAAGAGAATAAACGCCTAATTTTAGACACATTTATAAATTAGGTTAAATTAACAATGAAAGGAAAAAATGACAAATGTAGAAGTAAGATCAATTATAGCAAGGGTTGAAGATAAAACAACAGCTGATTTTAATATGCTGCTAGAAGATAAAACATTTAAAAATATGTTTCATTTACTTATAAAAGGTAAAAATGCTGATCTTAAAAGTATAAGCGAAAGATTAAGCGATTATGTAAATGAAAATTTAATATAATAAAAACAACTGAAAGGAAACAATGAAAGACACAATTCAAGAATATCAATTTGTAGATGAAATGAGCAAAAAAGATCACGGATTTAGCTATTATGGTGCAAAAGCTCTTTTTGAACATTTAACACAATATGAAGAGGATTGCGATCAAGAATTAGATTTTGATCCAGTTGCTTTTAGATGTGAATATGATGAATATGAAAACCTGAAAGAAGTAAAAGAGAATTATCAAGATATAAAAGATCTTGATGATTTAAGAGATCATACAACAGTTATTGAAATACCAGATAGTGAAAGGTTAATAATACAAGCATATTAATTAAATTTAATGCCTAATTTTAAACATATTTATTTAATAACTTAAATTAAACAATGAAAGGAAAAAATGACAGAAATAAATGAAAAAATGGACCAAGCTGTAATAAATGATGATTTTGATAAAATTGAAAGTATTGCACTTAATCCAAAAAATGCACTTGTTCGAGTACATGAATTTAACATGTTTACCGGTCAAGGTAGATTTGTTAAAAAATGGGTTGATGTATCAAGTGCAATTAATCAAGAAGATTATTTTGATGATCTTAACAGTGATTGCCAGGATTATGTAATGCAATTAGATAAATATAAAAACATGGATTACGATAGTATAGTTGATGATTTTGATAAACCTATTGAGATTAAAAATAATAAATGGCTAGAGGATTTCAAAAAAGAAATAAAAATAAACAATGAAAGGAACTTATGACATTTAAGCCTAAAAATATAAATGATAAAAAAGACTTAAAAAAAATAATGACGCTTGAAGATTATAAAAAATATTTAGACGCTATTAACTATGAGGATTTTTATCAAATAGAAATAATCTTAAAAAAGTATAATTTTAATATGACTTTTAATGCCTAATTTTAGACATATTTATTTATTAAGTTAAATTAAACAATGAAAGGAAAAAAACAATGAAAGTAGAAAACATAACTAGCAATAATGGAAATAAAATAGCCAATCAATTTATAATTACTGATAATGAAGATAATAAATATTTTCAATCTTATTCATCAATGATTGTAAAAAAAGGATATGAAAATAATAAATATGGTGTTTATTTAGATCAAAAATATTGGAACTATAGCACAACAACTGGAAAATATAGAAATATATTTTTAGGCGAAACTATAAAAGACACTAAAAAGAAAATAAAATCAGGTGAATATATATTAACTGATTTGAATACCGGTGATAGTTTTTATAAGAACTATACAGGTTTTTCTACATAATGAATAACTTAATTATGTTTATATCGGTAATGAGTGGTGGAATATTAAGCACAACAAATATAAAACTTTGGCAACTTTGTATTATATTATTAACAATTAAATTTTTATGGCATTGCTACATATAAAAACAAATAGGAAAGGAAAAAAATGAGTAAAGAATTAATTTTTTGCAATCTTGCAATTATTTTAATCACTTATATTCTTTTAACTTTGTTAGGAGTATTTTAAAATGATTTGTATATATTTTTTAATAGGTATTTGTGTAATTGGAATACTAGCATATTTAGGTATGAAAGGAACTGGTGCATTATGATTAAAATTATTATGATAGTATCTATGCTATTACTTTTAAACAACTGCGCCGGTTATGGATTTTATAAGAATTATAAAGGAAATAAACTTTATAAAGAACAACAAAAACAACTAATAGAAAAACAAAAAACTTGGTTAAATGTATGATTAAATACTTTTGTGATGATTGCGAAAAAATTGAACTCAATGAGGAATGTTTAAAGTGGTATGAAAAAAATGGCGAAGAACCTATTTTTTGTGAGGAGTGTGAGAAAAAAAGGAATGATTGATATATTTTTAAATACACCAATAGAGCTACAAACCTTATTATCGTTTTTATTTGTTATGCTAGTATGGTTAATGCTTAAAGGTCATAAATAATGGTAAATGATTTAATAATAATAAGATTAAAAAATGTTAATGAAAATAAAAAGAACAAACTATTAACATATTTAAAACATAATTCTCTTTCATACATAGAAATAAATAAAAATACTTTTTATGAAAAAGAAAAACAAAAGAAAGGAACAAATGCCGGTAGAACACTATAAAGGTTTTGAGATTTGTGAAATGTATCACAAAGACCAAAAACAATATTATATTGTGTGCAAAGAGTTTAAAAAAGATCCATTTTGGGAAATAGGTGGAATACAATATGATACTATAAAACAAGCTAAAATAGACATTGATGATGATGTTTATTATCTTGAAAGGAAAAAATGAAAAAAGATAAAAAATTTGCTTTTGTTTTTTGGTGTGGTTATCAAATAAACGAAGGCAATAAACCGAAAATTGATTATGTTAATGAAAAAGCAATATCAATAGACAATGGATTTGATGAACAAGATGTAAAAGATATTAAAGAAATGTCAGTAGGTTGTAAAACAACTATAAGCGGTGTTTTTGAAGAAATGTCAGTTTATAGGTATCAATAAAAAACAACAAAAGAAAGGAAAACATGAAAGACTATTTTGTAAAAACAATACATTCAGATTTAAATAATTTTGATATGTATTTACAAGAGCATTTTGAAAGAGTTGATTATGATGGTGACGCAGATGTAAATGCTTGTATTAGAGATATGAAATATGTATCTCAAAGATTAAAAAAATTAGATAAAATAGAAAAAATAACAGGCAAGTAAAATGACAGATAAACCTAATTACAAAGTATGGGATAATCAAAATAATTACTACTTTCATAGTGGTAATACTTTTAAATCTCTACGAGAAATTAAAAAAACTTTATTAGATTTTCACTCGGTAGATATAGAAAAAAGCGATTTAAAACTTTGGAAAAAAGAAACACTAGCAAATATTTGTGAGTTTTTTGGTTGGCAAGTTCACAATGCAAAAACAGAAAAAGAAATATTATTAAAATGACAACAAATAAACCTACAATGGAAATTCAAGTAGTATGTAAAAAATGTAATCACACTATTTTAGAATATATGAAATGGTTTGTATTAAAATTGTGGTGTGAAAATTGTGATGAATTTAAAAGATTAAACCAAGTGAGATATAAATAGACAAAATGAAAGTGAGGAATAATGACTAAAAAAACAAAAAAAGATGATGATAAAAAATATATACCAGATGACCGAATATGTATTTTTTATGTAGCTGATAGGATTTATGATTTTGAAAACATTAAAGATCATAAAAAATTACAAAAAGAAATTACCGAGTTTAAAGAGGAATTACTTCAAAATATCGGTGTTGATGTAATGATTAAAAGAGAAGCTAAATATCATAAATAAAAGAAAGGAATAAAAAATGATAACAAAAGAAATGGTAAATAAATATTTAGATGATGATTATCCTAAATGGATTGCAAATGTATTAACAGATATTTGTAATGACCCATCAGAAATTTATATTTTAAAAAAAGAAATTAAAAAAGATTGGGATTTAAGAAATATGTTAAAAAGATATGATAAAATATTAATACCAAAAAACAAATAAGTGAAAAGACTAAAAGCTAAATTAAGAAAATATAAAAGAAAACTAGAAGAAGAAAATTCAATATTATGGCATCAAAATATAGTTTTTAGAAAAAGATATTTTGAACATAGGCAAAAAATATTTGAATTAGAAAATAATCAACAAACAAACGAAAGGAAAGATGAAAAATAAATTTATTAAAAAGAAAATAAAAGGTATTACAGTTGATGTAAGATCAAAAAATTGCTTATATATTACTATTGGAGATTGGGTTGTTTATTTAGATAATTCAACCAATGAAAAAATAGTGAATACATGGAATAAAAAAGATGGTTTTACTCCAGTTGAATAAATAAACAAGTGCTAATAGAAAAAGCATATAGTATTGGTTATTTGCTACAAAAAAGCATACCATTAACAAATAGAATGGGTGTTTATTGTGGAATTAATAAACAATATGAGGAAGTTGTTTATATAGGTAAGTCAAAAGATTATTGGAAAAGAACACCAAGCTCTTTAGAAGAAAAAATTAAATCAAAACAAAATGAAAACTGTAAAGATTATGGTTGTGAATTAATTACTTTCATTCCTTGTAATACAGTACAGGAAATGGATAAACTAGAAATAGATTTAATTACTTATTGGAAACCTTATTATAATCAGCAACATAATTCTAATTATTACATGAATAATGATAATAAAAGATTAAGAGAAATACTGCGAAAAGAATTTAGAAGAAATTTATATACATACGAAATACTATTTTCTCAAAATGCCTTAAAAAATTATTATTCAATGGGAAATACTTTTAATTTAGCAAAACATTATATTAAATCCAACTCAACAATAGGAAAGACTAGAAAAAATGAAGAACAAAAAGAAAAAGAAATAAATAGATTTGCTTTAAAATTACATAGTATAATGTTTATTAATTATGATTCTTTTAAACCTTTTTATGAAAGAGTAGAAAAAGAAAAAGAAAGAACAAGAAGTTCTAGTTATAGATTTTTATGAATGAGTTAAAACTTAAAACCCTTTCCCATTTTATTTTGGCGAGGGGTGTTCTATATCAGCAATTTCTGCAGCGTCTAGGTCCAGCAGATCAGGAGTATCTGACCACATTACTCGAAGCTGAGTGTCCTGCTTTACCTCAGATTTTGTCTTTTCTACGAACAAAGATGAAAGTCTTGGTGCAATAAATTTTAACCAGTCCTTTTTTTCTCTAATAAATAGCAACTCATTATTATCTAAAGAAACATTATCTCTATCAAATATTACACACATTTTTTCAACTAATGTTTTAATGCCTCGTTCTTGTGCCTTATTAAATTGTTCCTTAAACTTTGGGTTTTTGTCCAAGTAGTCGTATAAAGTTTTCAATTTGATCTGTTTTTGTTTTGCTATTTCGTAAGCGACCACGCCATTGTGTAATTGATCTAGTATAGTATTTTGTTCTATATCCGAAAGTGCTATTGGCACGTTGTTTTTCTTGGTTGATATACTGTTTGATTTCTTCATCTGTTTTATGTTTAAAATTTTTTAAGTTCTTTAATATCTTTACCTTATTGTCTAGTTTTATTCTATCGTTTTTATATAAGCCTTTATACTTTCTAGTTTTATTATCCCACGACTTTGAGCCTCTATGAAACATACAAAGAAATCTATCCTTTGTAGGTGTATAATAACCTTTAGCAAGGCATTGCTTACCGCTTGTTTTTGCTATTGCCTCGCAATAAATCTTGCGACTTTGAAATCCTGCCATATTTATCCTTATTTTTAGCTACCTTACTTTTATAGAAATAATTAGTTTTTTTGCGGACATTATCCACAGCTTTTAATATAATATTTTTGGGTACATATCTCTTATTCTTATCTTCTTGTATCTCTAAAGCCTTTTTACAAAAATAAGGATTATCTTTATCAATTATTGCTTGTCTAAGCTGTTCAGGGGAGTATTTATTCGCTAATCCTTTTATAATATGTTCATTACCGCTACCACTACCTGAAAGACCTTTTATAAAAAGGTTAATGCTAGTATTAATGTTAGTTATATATGTTAGTTCTTCTAATAGTGGTCTAACAGAAACACCCATGTTTCTCTCTGAAACATCTATGTTTCTCTGTGAAACCTCTGGTCTATAACCCACAATATACTTAGGGTTTATAGTATATAATAAAGTTGATTTTAATCTCTTTTTCTTTATAATGCCTGCCTTTTCCAAACAAAGTGTAGCTCTATATATGGTTGTCCTAGATAAACCGGACATATCAGCAATGGTGGCTTTGCGAGGATAGCAAGTTAGGGTTTTAGAGTTAGCAAATTTTAGCAAACATATAAACACCAGGTAGGCGTGAGATCTGTGGTTTTCAGGAATTGATCTAAACTGTGGGTCATCAAATAGAGCAAACTTTACCCTAATGTGAGGATCATACTTGTGTTGCATATTTACAACACCTCCTATGTTCTTCCTGCAACGAATATAAATACTTTAACCATTCCTCCTGATTAACTTCATAAATTTCGGTCATAGGCTCACTCACACGCTTAATTCTGAACTTCATGGTGTCATTGGGTAAAGGAGTATAGAATATCAAAAAGGCAGGTATCTTTAGGCGATCTCCGACCATTTTTGTAAGGGTTGTAGCTTTGAACTGCTGATTTTTATCAAAACAAGTTTCTTTTACAGCTAATGGTTCATAGCACTTAGGACATACCTCACAAAAATCCAAATCTATCCCTGCAAGACCCTCAAATTGCCTATGCCAATCGTTGTAATCCCCATTAGACTTATAATAAGTCCATCTAGCCACACTTACTCCTTTATTATCTATTCTTAATTATTATAATCTCGTTGTCTTTTTCTTCTATTATTCTCTCAAGGTCTAATACATGTCTTTTAAGTTTTTCAATCTCGCTTATTAGTTTTTTATTTTCCTTTTTTAATTTTCTGAATTTATGGCTTAAATCTATCTCCTCAAACATACCAACATTTGTCATTTTAACACCTCAATCTTTTTAACAACTTGTCTTGGATAGCAAGTTAAATTTCCTACATCCATTCCATTTTCATCTTCAGAATAAGATGTAAATAGCCACAATTTATCTCTAGTTTTTTTATAGATATAACCAACATCAGAACAAACAGATATATCGTGGTCTAATATATCATCTTCACCTACCCATGCCTCTTCGCAAGTGCAAATGTCCCACCAGGTTATCTTAACTTTATCGTATTTAAAGTTGTTCTCTTTGCCAGTATTCTTCATAAAAATCATTAGGTTGAACTTGTTTTTTTGTACCATCAAAAATCTTCTTCATTACTTTTGGATGTGGTATTCGTTCTCCTTTTGCATACCTTTGAATATTGGTAGCAGGATTAATATTTATGATACCAAATTTTTGTGCGGTTTGAGAATAGCTATAGTGATTTTTAGCTATCCATTCCTTTAATGTCATATTTTTCTCCTATTGTTGCAGAAGAATACCTATTACCATAGCGGTTATTTAAAGCAAGAAAATAATAAAATAATAGTAGACAATATGGTGAAATAATATATAAAGAATGGAACAACAAAAAGGAAATAAATGAAAAAACAACTAGAAGAAATACTTAAATCCCTATCAGGTGGAGAGGGTTTGAAACATTTTTCTTTCTCTCAGCTATCAAGAAATAGATCAATCGCTATGCACATTGTAGATTATTGGTGTCGTACTGAAAAACAGAGACGAGCCGATAAGAAAAAATATAAATTAGGTTATGGAAGTTTAACCGGTAATGTGGCTCAAAAATTAGTAGGTAAATATATATTTCATGGTGCTGAGAGGAAGGAAATTAAAGACAGAGATTATGATAGTATATTTGACCATGAATATAAACTTTATACTAAAGAAAGTTTTGATGACAGAGACAAACAAATCAAAGAACAAATTAAAGATAAATTACATGGCACTACCCAACAAATTTTAAGTGCTGTTAAAAATATCTTTGGTGATGATGAATTAAAGTGTGAAAGATATGTGGATATGTTGCCAGAAGATTTAGCTTTAGGAGTTACCGGTAGATTAGATTTTGAAACTGATTTAAGTTTTGCAGAATGTAAAACTAAACCACCTACTGCAAAAGATTATAGAGGTGATATAAAACTTTATACACAAAAATTACCAAGTGAACCTGATCCGGTTAATATAACTCAAGTAGCTTTTTATAAAATTGCAAGTGGTAAAACTCCATTCTTATTTTATGCAAATGAAAATGATTTCATTATTTTTGACGATAGTCATCCTGCATTATTTGATGATCATTTAGAATATTGTTATAATGAAATGTTAAACAAGGCAAAAACAATTCAAAAATTACTTGTACTAAGTAATGGCGATCCTAAGATCGCAGCACAATATGTGGAAAAACCTGATCTTAATCATTGGATGATGAAAGATTTAAGTGCTGATCAATTAAAAACAATCAAACAACTATGGGGATAAAAATGAAAGAAAGAATAAAAAAAGTAATAGACAAATGTAAAAAAGAAGGAACTTACATTAATGAGCATGGAACAACTACTGTAAAAGCCACAAGTAAACTTAAATTTTTTACTGAGGAATTTGCAGGAGAGTTAGGTATTAAAACATATATTATGACTTATGATGATTGCTATATTGGTAAAGCAGAAATTGTAAGTCCTGATGGTACAGTGGCTACCGGTCATGCAAAAGTATTTAGGAACAATAAACCTAAAGCAATGGAACTAGCAGAATCCTTTGCTATATCAAGAGCTTTATCTATCTTTGGTATTCTGGATGAGAGCATCACTTCAAAAGAAGAATTAGATGATCTTAACATACCAAATACAAAGGTAGACCAAAGTGCTGAAGTAATTAATTATCCTAAAAAAAAGGTAACTTCAGTAAAATCAGTCATTAGAAACATTGATGCAGCTATGCACCTTTCAAGATTAAAATATCTTAAAGATGTAGAGTTTAAAAATGAATTTAATGATGCAATCAAAAATCATCCTGCAACATATAAAGATTTAATGAATCATTATGAAAACAGGAAGATTAAACTACAAACAGGAGCAAAGCAAAATGGATAAGATATATATAAAACTTACTCCCAACAACAAAAGGTCTGCTCCCAATCATCCAAGCTATGTAGCACCTATTAATCCAAAATCTCCTCCGGGAAAAGAATGGAGAATAGGTGTAAAGATAGGGGATAATTGGTATAATCAAGCAGCCTTTGATGAAGTCGCAGAAAATGGAGAGCCAACTGGCAACATTACTGTGCAACTAACACCAAACGATACTTCAAAAAGTAGCGGTACTGGAGGTGGTTCAGCACCAGCTCAAGTAGCAAAACCTTTTGCAAAACAGCAATCGTATGGTAATAATAAACCGCAAAGATGGTAACATTTTTGTAAAACTTTGAGGTGGGGTTTTTTAGCCAATCCTTTCTGGCTTTTTTCTTTTAGTTGTTTTCCCCACCTCATTGCAAAACAATATGAATACAATAGATATTAACGAAAAAATATTAAATAAAATTGTAGAAGATCGTCATAAAGATTATGGCGATTATCAGGAAAATTTTAGATTATTAGCTGTCATGTTTAATGTTATTTTACATGATATTTTAAAAGATGATATGCACCCTTATCAGGTTGCTCAACTTATGATGGCTCTTAAACTATATAGAACAACTAAAAAATATAAAGCAGATAGCTATGATGACCTTGAAATATACTCAAAAATGGCTAAAGAACTGCATAAAAAAACAGTAGACAAAAAGGATAAAAATGTTTAAATATATTAGGCGTAAATTTGGCGAGGCTAATTTCACTCATATTGATAGCTTTAATAACGCTGAGAAGGCTGCAGATCCACAAGCCATAGGGGAATTTGTAGAAGTAAAAATCAATGATATTAAAATTGATTTTATAAAAGTGAATAAGGAGAAGGATGAACGAGCTAAAAACTCGTCTGCAAAGGTACAGGGATCTCCAAGAAAAGAAACACAGAAAGTTTCTGGAGGCAAAGGTACTAGCTGAAAAATATCATCAAGATAGTATCAGGTTAATGAGTAAGGTAGTGCAGACACAAGAACTTTTAATGACAAGATAGTCATTAAACTTATAATTGAAAAAAACAACAACAAACCCTAGGGGATCTATGACCAAAAACTTCCACAAAGAGATAAAACTTGCTATGAAAGCAGGAATGTATCAAGATTTAAGTATAAGAGAAAAAGCTATTTATAAAAATGGTTTTAGAAATGGTTATATACTTGCTAGAGATCATAGTAAAAAAAATAGAAAACAATACACACCAAAAAGAATTGTTGGATATTCTTTTGGAAAGCCAACTCAATCAGTTATTGAAAGTATTATAAATAAAGTTTGTGTACGCTATGAAGTTAATAAAAAAGAATTGATGATAATTAAATCTCGTAGACAAGATATATGTAGAACTAGAAATATAATATTTAATTTATTATCTGAAAAATTTAATATGAGTTTAACTACAATAGGTAAAATTTTTGGCAATGATCATACCACAGTTTTACATTCTATTAAAATGAAAAATAATAAACAAAGATTTTGGTCGCCAGAGCAAACTTTATGGAAAGAGTTTGAGGAATTGAAAGCAACTATTACTTAATGGTTAAAAAAAAAGATTACCAAGATATACTAGATTGTATTAAATCAGATCAAGTTTCTGCACCTGAAATAGCCAAATATTTTAAAGATAAAGGTTTTTATAAATTTTATAAAGACAATCAAAAACCTACAAAAAAAGATACTAATGAATGGATTAAAGATTATAGAAAATGGAAAAAAAATCTCACACAATTTAATTGTAAAGCATGAAACAATTATATTTTTTATTAATGTTTTTTGGAGTGATGATTATACTTTGTCTTTTATTGGGATGGTATAATGGGGTTTTAATTTAATGACCTTCGTAAGTAGCATCTTCAGCTATATTCTTTTGTTCAATAACATATTTATCAAAGCAACTACCATCACGACCATCATGGCAAAAATGTTTTTTTTCTGCGTTGACAATCCAACCATCTTCATTACTTAATAATTCTTTTTGACAAACATTGCACCACCCACATATTATTAGAGCTTTAGATTTGTTCCAGGTTTTATTTGCCATATCATTAATTGTAACTATATCTTGTTTCTGTCATGTTTCTTTTTATTTCCTAAATAATGTTCTGATGGTTCATAATTCCACCTCTTGCCATGATGACCCCTCACATCAGCATACCACATTCTCAATCTAACTATAAATTTTTTTATCTGTCTTGACATTTTACCTTATTATTCCAATATTAATTTTGTAATCTTTTTTTCACCCATGTAAATCTCTATTTCAGCTTTGGATTTAATACATTTATAATTAACTCTATCAGTAGATTTTTTATCTCTCATAGCATAACGCTTTGCTTTTAAACATTTACTGAGAGTGGGTTGAATACGATGTTCTTTAATTTCGTGGTCTATAATAAGTAAAAGTGCAAATACTGTCTCTATCATTATTGACTACCATTAGCTCTTACTTTATCTTTTAATTTTTCAACATCATTTCTTATTCTGTCTATATTTTTTATCAGCATGTCAATATTAACAGTATTATTTCTCATTTCTTTCATCTCTTCATCTATTTCTTCAACCTGTCCAGCAATATGCTCCAGGAGGATGAACTGTTCTTGATCTGTGGGTAGTTGCTCAGACTTTTTTAAGAGATCTGCTTGATGTAATTCTCTGCTAGTCTCAAGAGAAGTAAGTCTGGCAGTTAATTCTGTGTAGGCAAAGATTCCTGAAGCGACTACTGCGATAATTCCAATCATATTTTTGACTGGCATTGATACAGAAGTATTAGAACTTACCTTCATACTACATAATTATTGCAACGACTAAAACTATACCGAAAACAATCACAACTTTTTTGTGATTATTCCAATAATGTTCTACTTCGTGTATAACATTTTTAATTTTTTCCATCATATTTATCTCCCTTGTGAATTTTATATTATCTTATCTACCCTGTCCACGATATTTTTTATGTGGTTTTTCACTCTTGTTTAAGTTTTTTTTGTGGCGACCAATCTTCTTTTTACTTCTCTCTTGATAGGTATTAACTCCAAATGTTCCCTTTTTTGCCATTATTTTTTATATTTTTTTTCCCATATTTCTTTTTGAGATAGATTAGTTTCATCTTTTTTTTGTTTTGTATCTTGATCAATTTCAGGTACTTCCATTGATTCAACTAGAGCATATCTATATACTTTTTCAGAATTTCCCCATTGAAAATGAATTAAAAATCTTGGCTCATTATATTGAGTAATAAGCCTTGGATCAAAATCTGCTATGGTCATTATTTTTTAACTAATGAACCACCAAAATATAAACCAATAATAGCTGAAACTAAATTAGTATCTAATGGTGTAATAACTAAACTATTAGAAGATAGTGTTACCCATTTCATTATTTCTTTTTCAGGTAAAAAAAAGAAAGCAGGTTTAAATTCTAAATATCCTACAATTACAGTTACATCTGGTTGTAATACTGGCATTAGTTTTGGTAATAATACTATCGCAAAAACAGCAGTTAATGCTATAATTCTTCTAGTCCATTGGAAGCCTTCATTACCATATTCTCTTGCTTCTTTAAAACCTTTTTGTTGTACTTCAGCTCTAGCCAATAGCATCTTTTGTTCTGCTTGCTTTGCTTTAATGCTTTGCGACCAGATGCTCATTACTCCACCAAGTACAGTAGAGCCTAGCATTGTTATCATTTCAAATGGCATCTTTTTTCTTCTCCTCTAATTCTTTAATTTTAGATAAAGCATCTTCAAGATCTTTATTACAGAACTCTAATTTTTGCAAACACCTTTTGTTTGCTGCATCCTTAGATTTACCGGCATCCTCAAGTTCTGCTATCTGTTGCTTTAATATTCTAACTTGGTCTTTATATTCATTTAGAATTTCACTAGGATCTGAGCCTTTAAATGGTTGCATATAGGATTTTTACCTTTAGTTTTTTTTGTTCTTTAGTGGTTTGCCTGGCAATAAGAGTTCCTTTGGTTTTTCTTTTATAACCATCTTTTGCTGTATAGTCTTGTTTTCTAAAATTTTTAGACTTAACATCATAAGCAGTATACTCTCCTGTAGACATATTTAAAGTAACAATATCTATCGGTCCAAGTCCACCAAGTGGTGTAAATACTAGGATATTAGGGTCTTTTGCAATATTAAGTTGTGCAGAAAGCTCACTCATTAAACCAGCTACTGCTTTTTTACGCCTAGCCATTCCACTTTAGAAAGCCTAGTATAATCCCTGCTAGACCTCCTAATAGAATAAGTAAATTAATTGCTCCCTTGCCTTTACTTACATCATTTCTTAATTGTTTTACTTCTATTCTCATTTCATCTATTGCTTTGAATAAAGTTTTCATTCTTTCAGCACATACTTTTTCGTGAGTAGAAAGTCTAAGACCTGTAGACATTTCACTAAATTCTTTTGATGTTATAATTTTTTTTCTAGGCATCAATTTTTTTCTCTGGTATGCAATAAAATTTTATAAATAATTTATTTTCATTAATAACAACTCTACCTATCTTTTCCATTTGTTCAATAGATTTTTCATAACCTTTTAGTAAGCAGGAGTATTGATCTTCATAGAAAGTATCTATAACTTGATATGGTGGTAAACAAGTTAAGGAAACGCCACTACAAAGAATCATAGTGAGAATAAAATTCATATTAATTATCTTGCTGCGGAGCTTCTCGTTAATTTATTAACGAGCATTACAAGGTACTCCATTAGAATTTACGAATGGTGCTTCTGCGAAAGCCATGTAAATAAATCCTGTTGCACCACTTCTATTTGTACCATTATCAGTAGATCTACATTTAAAGCCATTTGAAAGTAGGTCTATTTGGTTTGCACCAGTTGTAGTATCTGCAGTTATAGTATTTGCATATAAAAGAACTTTATTAACATTATATCCATCTCTTTTATTATCAAATAAAAACCAATTTTCTGCATTACCTGTATCTCTTATCATAATATAAGCTGGTCGGAATCCTGTGTAAATAAATGCTCCATCAGCATTTCCATTTCCTGTGTATTTTCCCATAGCTGAAAATCCCTGAACACTTCTCCATAAATATCCTATGTAAGTGCTTGTGTTTTCATTAACATAAGCATTATCATCTACTGATATTGTTGAAGAACTAACCGCATCAACTAAAGCTCCAGATGTACCAGCACTAGCATTAGTGCCGTTTAATATTACATAGTTTGCTAAACCTAATGCTGTTGATTGTGTACTCCAATCTTGTGTTCCTGATCTTTGTTTTATTATTATAAATTCAGGAGAAGCCGAAAGTGAGTGTGATAAATCTCTATCACTACCATCTCCTGTATATGAAATTATATCAAACCCAGCAGTTGCAGATTCTTTCCAGCACCAAGCTACATAGGTATCTCCACTATCATTTACTTGACCGCCTGTGCCTAGTGTGAAACCATCAGAATCAAATGATTTAAAATATGAGCCGTCTCCAGCTTGAGCGGCAGTTGTATTTGAAACTAAATGATAATCGTCACCAACTACTGAATTAAATAACGCAGATGAATTTGCTGAACTTCTACATTTAATCCAAACAAAATCTGGTTGTAGATCATTATCACCATCTAAAGTAATAGCAGTATCAGTTGTATTGTTTCCAGTATAAGCCTTAACCTGAAAATATGCTTCTGGATCGTCTATTGTTGTATAAGCCATATTTATATTCCTTTTAACTTGTTAAAAGCCATTATCCATACTCCGCTAAATTTTTAGTACATAATGCGTAGTAGCCACTAG
>Ga0208010_1000037_pt1 | contig 40989 bp, 70 predicted proteins | sample 2_EtaG_FD_184074 | JGI IMG/M metagenome (GOLD analysis project Ga0208010, IMG submission 184074) | Marine viral communities from the Subarctic Pacific Ocean - 2_ETSP_OMZ_AT15125 metaG (SPAdes) (version 2) | ecosystem: Environmental > Aquatic > Marine > Oceanic | place: Pacific Ocean | collected... | reverse complement strand
AAGCCTCCAACCATGCTTTCATCGCATCTTTAGTCGCCTGGTTATTACCCCTGTTACTAAATTTGCGTTGTTGTTGTAAGGCCTTGTCCACGGATGTCATTTCCCCTTCATCTACACTATGAGATCGGCTTGTGCTTGCAACCTTGGGAACCCTTTTCACTTTCTTTCCCTCTAACTTTGCTGTGCGTAATTGGTCCATTCGCATGGCATCATACGCCATCAGTACAGTTCGGTGGTCGGTAAGTGCGTTCAGATCCTGGTCGCCAAAACCTTTATTTTTCAAGAAATTCGTAAGGTCCCTTCTCGTTTTTTCCCCTTTAACGGGATCACCGAAGATGGGTGCCTTTTCCGCTAACAACTCCTGTTCCTTTACAAGAACATTCTGAAGTTTTTGCTGATAGGCTTCTTCATTCTTACGCTTTTCTGATTCCAGTTCTGTTTTAAGCCTCTGGTGCTTTTCTCGCTGTTTCATCATATAAGCCTGCTTGCGAACATATTCGGTCGGATCTTCCTCAAAGAGGCGTTCCAATTCCGCTTCATTCACTTTCGGCTCAACTGATGTTGATGAGAGTTCATTCAACCGTTGAACATATTTTTCTCTCTCTTGATTTGCCACATTCATCTGGTCCCTTATCTTCAATCGTTCATCCTCAACGGATTTACGATCTTCGGATAACCTCGCAGATTTTTGTCGGTAATCAGAATCTTTGGAGTAACCTTTCGTCAATTCTTCGAGGGTAACTTTATGCATCTTGCCATTGACTTTGACTTCATAAAGTTTCTCGTCTTGCGAAGTTGTGGTTTCCTCGGATACTAAATCCAAATCGTCAGGGGTTAATTCCTGTGGATCATCACTTTTCGTTTCTTCTTTGGGTGATGATTTTTGCTCCTCGTTCCCTGTGGCCTTGGAATTATCCAAAAGGTTGACGAGAGCTTCTTCTGCTTGAAATTGATTCAATGCAGATTCCTTCGCAGGCGTGTCTGCCATTGTTCTCTCCTTTAATTTTAATTAAAATTAATGATACAAAGTATCTTTGTGCTCTTTAGATAATTGCTTGTTCGCCAATTTTCCTGTTTCCGCAACAGAAGTAATCTCGTTGACAATCATATCTAAAGCCTTTGAGAGTGTATAAAGCCACTCCCGTGCTTCCGAATCACGCATGGGCGAATTTTTCCATTCAAGGTCAATCGCCTGACGGATTCTTTTCACCGCATTGGTGAAAATCTCATCCTCTAAAAATCTTTTAGCTTGTATTCCTTTTGACTTTTCTTTGTCTAAACCCATTATAAACCGTAACTATATCCAGCTTTAGCTCCTGTTTTAGCTGTATCTTTATATTTGGCTGTTTCTTTTTTTACTTGATCTCTCTTTTCTTGTTTGTCTTGTGCTGTATCTTTATAAGTAGTTTTAGAAGTATCTTTTTTAGAGGTATCTTTTTGTTTTATTCCTGTATATTTAACTTTACCTTCCGACACTACTGGTTTTATTTTTTTAGCTTTATTCCAACTATCCTTCAACTCATTCTTTTGAGAAGTAGTTAAATTAACATTTTTCATTTGCTTGTCATACCACTTCTGATCGAATTTCGATGGAATGGTATTGGTGTTACCAGACTGTGCTGCTGCCGTAATGGTGTCTATGGCATCGGTCATGGAACCATATCGTGCCTGTTGTCCATATCCCGTGATGAAGTTTCCATCATTATTGTAATGCCCTCCTGTGGAAGTGTGATAAATAATATTATTATCATCTCGTCCTGAAGGAGCATAGCTATTTTTTAAGGTTTGTACAGACTTGAATGTTCCTGGAATTTTAGAAGCGGATAATCCTCTTTGTTTATCATCGGATAATCGGCTGTTGAAAAATTCAGTTATTTTTATTTTTTCTTGAAACTTCGGAGAGTGCTGGGCAAATCGTGGGGCATCCACCGCACCGCCTAACATCATTCCTTTTTGATTAAGTGAATCAAGAAACCAATCATATTTCTTGTCATTCATTATTTGGGCTGGTTGAGATAGCATAGAGCCATATAAACCTTTTCCCTCTAATGTAGTTTGCATCGGTCCCATTAATCTTCCATCTGCGTCAATATAACCTTTTGCCTCTCCGAACGCCATCAACTCCTGTTCCGTCATTTGGTTCATTGGCTTGTTGCTTGGATAGGTGTAAATATCCTGGGTAAAGTCATCGCTGGTGAAATCACCATAAGGAGTGGATACAGTATCTCGAACATCGGAGCTATAATCAACCCCTCCTGGGGTTACGCTCTCACTTACGGTATCTGTTTGTGTATCTGTTGTAATGGGTGTTACTCCAGGAGCCTGTCCTGGAACGCTTACTTGATTTGTTGCTGGATCAAGGACAAAAGGATATTGTCCAAATCTTCCCCAATATGGGTCTTTTCCAGCAATATCTGAAGGTGTTAATCCTTGGTTAAGAAGGCTTTGATAATTCGGCATTGTATATTCATACCGCATTAATCCCATTGGATTTCCTAGAGGTGGTCCAATTCCCAATAAATTTTGTAAATAAGCGTTCTGTGCCATTATCGTCCACCATTGGTTTTAATCAAGGCTGTTTCAATTTCAGCAGCTTTACGCAATTCGGTTGAATCTATTTTCTCCGCCTCTATTTTCAGTTTTGTTTCCAGTTCTAAAATCTTCACTTGCATGTCCACCATCATTTCCTCTCGCTTCTGTTGGAGAGTGGCGATTGTTTTTTCCTTCTCCGCCTGTATCTCCGCCATCGCTGTTTGGATTAACGGATCAGGTTGTGGAGGAGGTGGAGGTGGTGCTGTTTCAGGATTAACAAAGAATGGCTCTGCTGATTTGAAACCAGCGTTGATAACCAACTTCTCTAAAGTATTATAGATTTTTTGGTCATCCACCAAGCGACCATATCCGCCTTGTTGAATTAATGTTTTCTGTATGTTTAAAATTTGTGAAAGTAATGCAACACGCTGATCGGTATTACCCGTTCCAAGACCAACTTGAATGGATACATCCATGTCATAGTTCTGCCAGTCTTTTGGATTCATTTTGTAGAACTGGTTGCGAAGTCTGATTGTTCGTTCCTCATCCTGGTATTTTGTTACCAAGTGCATGATGCTGCGGAACATATCCTTCACGCCCGTTTCTGCAAAGATACGAGCTATCAATTCAATTCGTTGTGTCGCTGCGTTGACCAAGGCATTTACGCCTGTGGCAGTAGTGTGTGATTTTTGTATCACATTTGGATCGGCTCCCATTTGGGATCGGGAGATTCCTGTTCGTGCCTCTTTCAGTTGGTCAATTTTTTCCAACATGGAAAGACCTTCATTCAAGAAACTTGGAGTTGCCAAAGGTGTTACCGCTCCAGGTCCTTTCACTCGAACAATTCCGCCAGGTCGTGATGTGATTAAGTCATCTAAATTCACCTGCCCGTCAATGACCACATTCCTTGCATTGTTCTGCAAGTACATGTTGTCCATTGTTTGTCGTAGGACAGTTGATTTGATAAGTTGTAAATCCATGACCAAATCCGCCACACTCATTCCAAAGAATAAATGAGGCATAGGAATTGGAGTTACCATGGAAAATGGAATGTCATCTATGGGTTCGTTATCCAGTATGTGATTTCTATTGCCAGCCATCGTAATTTTACGAAGCTGTGCTTTTCCGTTTCCGTTGTAATCTAACCGAGCGTAACATTCCATCAGTTCGATGTAATCCGTTGACTTGTCAATGGATTGAAATTCTATTGCGGGATCGGCTGTTTCGTACAGCTCCCTTGTTGTGTGTTCCTGATTGTAAAAACTGTTTGTGTAAGTGGGAAGTTTACTGACTACTTTTTTGGAATAACCCATGTTTAACAGTTGTGTTCTTGTCCTGAACAGTCGGTGGGCAAAGAACTGGGCATCCTGAATGTTGATCGCATTTCGTGCAACATAAACATCCTCTGGTGCAACGCTGTCAACTTTTACTCGACCAATCTTCTTTGTTCGTGTAATCTTCACATCGTGAATGTATTCTACGCCTATCTCTGTTTCTACTTCCTGCTCGTCATGTTCGTCTATGCTCACTTCATCATCAATTAATAAAGTTTGATATTCTACTTCCGTGAGTTCCTTGTATTCTTCCTCGACCTTTTTTTCTTCCTCCAGCCAGAAATGTTTGACGAAACCATTTTTCTGTAAGAGGGCATCCTTGAATAAATTATAGAGAATGAGAAAACCTGGATTGTCTTTCATAAAGACATAGTTTACATAATCGGTGCATTGGTCTGCAACCTGCTGATCCTCTGGTCCCTTGGGTTCAAATCTTACGATCTGTTCGCCTGCGGTAAAAATGCGTAGGAGTGACGGCAATATGCTCTCAATTACCTCCAATACATCTTGTGATACTACCTGTGATCGTCCTTCAACTTCATTACCATAAGGTTCTCCCAGGTAATATTTAAAGGCAGCTCTGCGTTCCTGCGGAATCTTTCCTGATAAATACCCTAGAGATTGTTCAAGCTGTTGACCGAGCAAAGCGAGTATCTCTGAATCTCGCATTTTTGCCATGATTTATTAAGCTTTTCCCCAGTTTTTAGGGTGTATCCTATCTGGATCAAATAGTTTCCCACGGGTAAGATTTTTTGTTGTCGCCCAAACCTTTGGTTCGCTTGGAACGGCTGTAGATTTGCCTTTGTCATTCGGCTGTGCTGCCGCATCGAGCCTGTTGATTTCAGCGTCATACCCAGCAACCCTGTATTCGCTTCGTACAGAGCCTTTTCCGAATCTTAATCTGCCATGGTATTTTTTTCCGTTTGAAGTTCCCATTATTTCTCCCATCTAATTATAAGGGGCTGACCATCAGCTCCCACAATTTCCTGTTGGTTTTTATCACCATACACTTTTGGCACCAGCTTGCTAGCCGACCAATGTGCATCGTGCATCAGTAATTTTAAAGCATGGGTTTCTTCCAACCCCACTTTTCCTTTTCCCTCTTTTGACCGTTCATAGGTGTCAAGGGCTTTTTTCCTGTTATCGGATAAAATATATTCTATGCCTTCCATTTTCGCTTGGCTGTAGCGTGCCTGAAAGCCTTCCTTTGTCTTGAACCAGTCTCTGACTGTTTTCCAGCAAGGCATACCTTTCTCGGCAGTAATGGTGCGAATAGCTTCACCTGAAGCGAGCCTGTCGCATATATGTTCCTCTAGTTCCTTTGTATGTATTTCTGGTCGTCCTGCTGTCATTAAACTATTCCCATTTTTGGATATTTTATGTTGCTAGCGAAGTTGGTTGATTGATTCAATCCAACGGCTAGATACCGAAACGCATCCGAGCCATGCGAGGCCCAGGTGTGTTTGGGTTTATTTTGTATGTGTCCCGTCCTGTCGTTTCGCTCCCATGAATATTGCCGCAGGGCTTCCAAGCCCAGTTTGCATTTTTCCTTGTCAAACCAGCAACGAGGCAGAATCATGCGTGCTGCATTAATTCCGTCCTCAATCAAGAGCTTGGGAACAATGGTGAAATACAAGCCCAGATTATTGGCTATTTCCACTCTGCTTTGTCCTGATCCCAATTCCCTTACTTTTAAATCATGAGGGCCAAAATGATTTTCATACTTGAAATCCTTGCTTGCCAGATACTTGACATAATGCTCCAGACTTTGGCCTGAATTTTCATAGTATTCAATCAAATGAATGCGGTTGCCGACATTCTGGGAAAACCAGATGGCGGTCGCATCTCCTATGCCAAGGTCCCAATGCGTGTTCACTTGGTACTGGGGATCGTATTCTATTTTCGTTATCTGTCCCTTCTCCGTTATATCGGAGATCGCACGGGTATATATTCCACCCAATACCCCTGCATCGAAGGAACATTCAAATTCCTGTTCGTATTGCTCTGGGGACATGAGGGCTTTTGAGGCTTCGAGTTCCTCTGCGTCTATAATTTTCGTATCACTCGCCTTGAATACAGAGGAATACCAGTCCTTTGAGTTTCTTGCGTTCTCAAAAAGGTCAAAAAAAGCGTTATGCCCTGCTGGAGTGCCAATCGCTATCAGCCAACCCTTTCTATCCGATAAGGCAGGTCGCAAGACCTCCCATATCGCAGGGGGCATCATCGCAATTTCATCAACCACGATGCCATCAAATCTCATTCCTCGCAGATTCTGGTAGGCATCCGCTCCAAAGCATTGTATTCTTCTCTTTCCAGGAAGATCCACCCTTAATTCCGTTTCATGATAATGAACATTGGGGATGGTTCCCGTGTATTCCATCAAATAGCTCCAAGCGGTCTGTTTCGCCATCCTGTATGTAGGGGCTATATAGCCATACTTGGGGCTGGTGAGGGTATTGGTCATGCATTTTCGGATCAGTTCGTTGAGAACAAGGCAGGTTTTTCCAAACCTCCTGTGTGCCACCAGAACATTCCACCTTTTCAGGTTGTCATGTATGATCTTTTGATGTTCCCTCGGCTTATACGGTATCGTTATCTTCATAAGTGGCTATAATGGATTGTCCAATGTAGTAAGGTATGTGGGGGATTAAGCTGTTTCCGAGTGATTTAAGTCGGTCCACCCTATTGGGTATCCCATGAGCCACTCTACCCACATCGGGTTCAATGTCCCACCACCCTTCTGATCCTTGACTGCCATCGTAAGTCCAACTTGTTTTCCCATTTTGATTCTTCTTTGTATCGCTGGATCGGACAGGTTTCCCCTGTCCCTGTTGTCCGATGCGTTCGGTGTCGGCCATATCTTCACTGCTGCTGGAAGCATCACCTGAAAACCCTTCTTCTTGATGTCCTTGGCGTATCTCCCGTTGTCGTTCACGTCCTGCTTGTACATGCCCTTTGAGGGAGTCGGCCACATTTTTATTGCTTCCTCCGCTATAACCGTTTCCTCCAACATCAATCTTCGTGGGTTTTTGTAATTCGTTGGAGAATATCTCATCTCCCCCGTCTTTAAATAATGATTTATTTTTTTCAAATCCCTTGGTTCTTTGGCTGTCGGAGTTGGGAACATCGTTATCATTTCTGAAAGATAGCCCGTTTTCCTTCCCGTTGCCGCCCTGCTTGGCCTCATGTGTTTTCTCACTATGTGATCCATGTTTGTCGGAGTGGGCAATAATCCAGATTCTCTCTCTTTGGTGGTTCGCACCGATGCTCGAAGCTGAAATACTAAACGTCCTTGCGGAGTAACCTTCACTCTCCAGGTCCTTGAGTACGGAGTCCAGACCGAGTTTAAGGTGTCCAGCAACGTTCTCTCCAATGACCCAAGCGGGCCTTGATTCCTTGATAATTCTAAAATACTCTGGCCAGAGGTGTCTCTTATCTTCAACACCCTTTTGCTTTCCCGCAACCGAGAAAGGCTGGCAGGGATAGCCTCCCGTGATAATGTCAACTGCTCCAAAGTCCGTTCCTTTCAATTTTCTTATGTCCCCGTGTATGGGTATTCCAGGAAAATTCTTTTGCAGAACTTTCGTGCAATACGCATCGGTTTCGCAGAACCCTATCGTCCTGAATCCTCCCGTCCTCTCCAGTCCGAGGGAGAAACCCCCGATGCCAGAGAACAGGTCAAGATGATTGAGTATCACTATTCCTGTTCAACACTCTCCAGATGCTCGCCACATCCCTTTCCTTGACGACTCCCCGTCCGCTGTCACTGTTAGTCGGAGCTTCAGGTTCATCCAGTCCCAGGATATGGGTTGCGAAATGATTCTTGAAATTGTTGTATTTTGTCGTTCTCGGGTTCGCCTTTTTCTTGTCTGGAATCACCTTTGACCTGAATTTAGGTGTCCTCAAGTTCCTTGCAACGGGATTAGACTTCCTCATCTAGGCCCCGCAGCTCGGACAGTCATCTGGACACTTGCAGTCCTCTTTTTTCTCCGCTCCGCACACCGTGCATTTTTCTTCCATTGTCTCCTCCAATTTAAAATCTGGTTCAAACTTCACCGTTTTCTCCCGCATCAAACTCTCAAAAGAGTTATCCTTCAATCCCAGCAGTAAGTTCATTAAATTATTCATAAAACCTTCATATCAAGTGCCTGCACTCGTTTAATGCTTCAGGGGTACAAAACCACCAAAGTTCCTTATTTGTTCTTCTACGGCCTTATATGAGCCAATGAGGGCTATATTAGGGGTGGGGGTAGTTATTGTGTGGGTTACTATCATAACAACAGAAAGCGATGGGGGTGTCCAATCTTTAATATTATTAATAGAGTTGTCATTAAATTGATTTAGAACCATTATAAACTAAATAAATAATAATAAGCTTCCATTTACTTAACTTTTATGGTTTTTTTCTTTTTATATTGGCTTTGTGTTAGTTAATAATAAAAAAAAGTTACTTCAAGACCTATCTAACAACCTGCTCTTACAACCTGGCAACATGTAAACCTGTTAATTAATACAATATTATTATATTAAATGTATTGACTTATACAATATTATTATAGTAAGATATCTTATTAATTAACTATTGGAGTTATTATGATTGATGACATTATGAATGAAGCTATTGAAAGTGATGACCATGATAAGATTATGTCTATGTTTAATAGTGGAGTTGTGCCAGTTCGAGTTTTATTGTTAAGTGGAAGTTATGAAACTCGCTGGGTTGATGTATCTGAAGTGAATAAAACTTATTACGAGGACTTGAGCAGTGACCAGCAGGATTACTTGCTTGAAGGTAGTAAGTCGAGTTATTTAGATACTATTTACAACCATGATAAAATGGTTGAGAAGTTCGAGCTTAAAAACAATATTCATATTTCACAAATATTGAATGGTCTACTTTCACATATAGATCAATTTGTTAATTATGAGCAATATAAGAAGTATTATGGTTAATATGAAACAGTTTTATATTGTTTTCTTTAGTGGGTTAATAACTGGCTGGTTTATTCTGGCCAGTTTATTGGCTCTTTTAATGTTTATTTAATGGGAGTTAATAGAGTTATGACAACATACAGAACTAAAATGCAATATGTGGTTATTAATTGGAATAGCTTGAAAAGTATTAAGAAGGCGGAAGTTAAAAAAGCTAAATTAGAGAACCAGGGATACAATCTAATTAATAACAGATCAGATTTATTAGTTTATAAAAATGATAATTATTTAAATAAAAGGAGTTAATAGAGTTATGAGAAATGAAACTGATGATATGAACAAATATAAAATTGTTTATCAAGATACTATGACTAGCTATGATTTAGCTGAAGTATTTGAAACTGAAGCCGAAGCTGAAAAATGGCTTGAAGAAAACTTTGAACATTCAGACAGCTACGAGATAGAATGCATTGGTAATGAGTAAAATATTAAGAATAGATAATCAAGGTTGTATTGCTAAAGAAGAAAATTAAACAAGGGTTTTTTCATAAACTCCTACGAATAAGGGCCTTTTTAGGCCCTTTTTTATTCTTTTTAAAAATAATTCTTTTTTTTGTTGAATAGTATTTAATTATACTATAATAATATTATAGTAATTAAAAAGGAGTAAAAGTTATGACAATTAAATACATAGCACATTGCAAAAAATGGCGTGATAAAATTAATGGTAACACTTATCATTCTGTTAGAATTACAGATGTAAATACAAAAGATATTATTAAAATCCCTTTTACCTATGGTTACGGGGAACAGTATAAATCAAATACTTTAAATGAATTGTGTAGAAAAAATAATACTTCTAAATTTAATCTTTACCATGATTTTATTCATTGGGTTGATGAAGAAAATTGTAAAATGAAAGATGTTAAAAATTGGGGAAGTTAAGCTATTTAATTAATAAAGGGGTTGAATATGAGATATAAAATATCATGGTCTAAATCTGGTCATAATGAAATACATTCAGAAATATTAAATTGTGATTCATTGCTGGATTTATTTTTAAAAATTGGTCAATTTCAGGCGGCTGTGAACCATAAAAAACAAATTGTTTATTATGATGAAATTTTAAACATTGAGGAGGTAACTAATGGATAAATATAAAATTAAATGCTTACAAGGTTCAGATATTTTTGATGATGAAAAACCACAAACCAGAGAAGAAATACTTAAAAGGTTTAAGATGTGGTTTGATGAAGAAATAGAATCCTTTAAAGGAAAAATTAATTTTAAAAATATACGAGAATACTATCAAGTTAAAATAATTAATTGTAAAAACTTAATTAATAAAGGGGTTAATAATGGATAAAAAACAAACATTAACAGATGTGTATGATACTTTAATGAAAAATACACAATATGAAGTGCAAGATTTTACTAAATTAAAAGGTACTAAAGAAAATAATTATAATCCTAGTGCTTGGTTAGATTTAGATGAAAATATAATTTATTTAGGCGATTATATTTTAAAAATTGAGGAGGTAAATAATGGATAAAACAATAAGTAAATATACAGAAAGATTTTTATTTAATACAAAGGTTAGAAAGGGCGATTTTGATTGGAACTTACTTAATATGTCTTATGAACTTACAGATGAACAAGAAGCATTAAAACAATTAAATGGTTTAATTGAGTCAATCGTTACAAATAATAACACCTACACTACTGAAAGTTTTAAAAGTGATGTTGAACAAGCAGCAGAGGAGGTAAATAATGGATAAAAATACTTGTGATAAATGTAAGTGTGAAGAAGATACCTTTTTTTTAAAGTGGGGAGTTGATTACTACAAATACCCAGAAACATATAAAAAAGTATTTGTCAGTGATGCTAAATATATGGCTCTGTGTAATGACTGTTTTAAAGGTTTATTTAACAAAGTATCAAGTGAGGTAAATAATGGATAAAAAGATTATGAAAACAAGGGTAATTTCTTCCAAGGAAGATTGGATTAGAATGGATAGGGAAGAAGCTGCTAAAAAAGAATGTGAATTGAATAAGAAGAAACCTTTTACCAGGTTTCAATGGTTATTAATTTCTTTAGGTTTTAAGGGGGTGAAATAGATGAGTGGTTGTTCAAGTAGTGGAATTTGTCCGAATTGTGAAAGTAAGAATTATCACATTTATTCGGATTGGAAACCTTTTAATATAGAATCTTCTGAATGTTATGAGTGTGGATTCTATACCAATACGATTGCTAAAATTTCTACTTTGGAAGAATTAAATAAAAGTCGAAAACAATATAATGATGATGTGGACAAGGAAATATTTAAACCTTTATCCAAATTACCAGAAGTTAATGAATATATAAAGCCATATATTAAGGAGGTGGAATAGATGAAAACTATTTCTCATTATAACAGTAATAAATTACTTCATGTTGAAACACCTTTAGGAATAGTAAATATTCGAGTGGGTTTAACTGATCGTTTAGGAAGATCAATAGATAGTGTTGAAGTAACACCTTCAAATTATGCAGGTCATAACAAGGTAAAAAGATCGGGTTTTGGCAACACTAGATTAATTCAACTTAAAACAAGGAGGTAAATAGATTAATGCAATAAGGTCGAAACAAGGGGAAATTCATCAATATGAGTTGGTTGTGGTGGTTTTCCCTTGTGGGCCTCTAATCCCCTCTGATAATTGGATATGAAGGTGTTTTGGTCTTTGTAGTCATCAAAGTGAATCGTCATTCCGATTGTTCGTTCGTCTATGATATATAATTGGGACTGTGGCGGTGTTATGTATTGTTCCAATATTATCTTTTGGTTTTTAATATTAGGCATACAATTCACCCCATTTTAATATAATCTTCGATTATACCATTACATTGAGAACAAAGCAAGAACAGAATGAGAACATCATCATTAATCTGTTGATAAGCTAGGAAAAGGCCCTTTTTTTCGTCTTTATGTCTAGAAAATCGTACAAAGCCCCCAGACCATCTCTTAATTGGTCCATTAATTTAGTTGTCCTTCTTGTGTTCGATCCATTGGTTGATTTTTCCTGAATCACGACAAGATCAACAATTTTTCTGCTGTTGAGGGGTATCTTGTCCAATAAGATTGAATACCATTTGTAGCCATCATTAATGGGGACATAATCATGGTTATTTGTTGAAGGCAGTCTTGGTTCATAAGACATAATGAGTTTTTGGTGCTTGAAGGACCGATAGTAAGCAGCTCTTAATTTAAGTCCAGCAAAATAATATCCAACATTCACCTCTGGGACAGGGTGCAGAAGGTTTTTGGCGAAAAATTCTGCAAAATAATCCTTTGGTTTAATGGAAAAAATGTAGTCAGCCCCATCTTTTCTATGATAATTAATCTCAACTTCGCCCTCCCTGTTTGGATAATTTTTTTTAATTTCATTAATTAAGTCCTTTGCAGAACCTATTTTCTTCTTTTTCTTGTCTTTTTTTTTCAAAATAACTCCTTTTTACCATCTATCGTATTCCTCTTGGCTGATTAGTCCTTCGGAAAGCATTTTAGATACCTGGTCATCAGAAATATTGGGAATACGAATACCCTTCTTAACGAAAGATACATATTTCTTGACATCAAAGAGGGGATCAAACTGGACCACCTTTTCCTCCAAGCTGATTTCATCAAAAATTCTTTTTGCTAGGAAACGCTCACAAGCCTTATAGTAATCCCCCTTTTCTTTTTTGTAATGATTCCACTTTTCTTTTAAACCCTTCTTATCTTCCTCTGACAGCTTACTCCATTGTTTAAAACTATCGCTTTTTGTACTACGATTCTTGATACTGTCTATCCCTTCCCAGAATTTATCAAAAGAAACAGAATACTTTATTTTTTTATTAGTATAATTATTAGGTTTAAGTATAGGTATAGGTATAGGTATAAGTGCTTCGTTTTTGCTCTCGTTTTGCTTGGCGTTTGCTTGACCGCCTCTTTTCCCAGCTTCGCTCCTTATTTCATGGAGTTCATTAACCCTTTTCCACTCCTCTCGCTGTGCTTTTTGGTAGTAGCAGTTATCTTTATCCAATATAAAAAATTTTTTTAATATCTTGTCTACTACTTTTTTTGATCTTTCATCATGGGCTTTGCTGATCTCGTAAATTTCTTCCTTGTCATTGCATAAAAGAGCTTTTGATTCCCATGCAAAGCAAAGCAACCTCCAGTAAATTCCCAATTCTTCATTCTTTAAATTGACAGTATTGGCAATAAAGTCATTGACCCTAACAGGCATTGAAAAGATTTTATCATTCATGCATCATCTTTTTTTTCAAACAAACCTTCTATTTGATCTGTTATATAAGATGGGGTTTTATAAAGCAAATGGGATATGGAAGAATGAGGAGATACGCCATTTCTCCCCAAAAAACGACCTATCATTTTTTTATTTTTTATGATTTTATTAAAAGCAACATGGGAAAAGTCCACCCTTGCTCTCACAAACTCCTGTTTCTTGTTTTTGCTTATTAAATCCCCCCAAGTGATGTTGTGCTTTTGGCATATAAAAGCAGCCAACACCCTAAAAGATTGAAGGGCTTTTTCGGTGGGGATTCTTTGATAGGTCCTTGTTATTTTCTTTGGAACAGGATCAATTTTTCTTAAACTTTGCAGTAAATCTTTTACTTCTTTTATTTCTTCTTGACTTAATTCCATTATTTTAAATCGTAGAAGTCATTAGCAGATACTTTTCTTTTCGTCAGTTTAAAAATTTTCTGCATCATTTCTTTTTCTCGTGGAATATTTGTTCCCACACAATATCCTCGAAGTTTCGCTATCGGATTTTTAATGGTTAATTCAAGCAATTTTGCCAGTTCACTATACCTAATTCCCTTGGTTTTACGCCATTCTTCTAATTTCATATAATATTTCTATATTATTTGTTTGAAATAACAAGAGAATAATATAAAATGATTATAGAAAGGTTAAAATGGATACAAAAAAGGTAACTAAAATGTTCAGAGGAAGGGTGGATATTCGCTCATACGAGGTGAGTAAGTTTATTGCGAAGGGCGGGGTTAAGATTGAACATGATGGTCAATATATGATTTTGTCGCCAGATCAACTAAAAAAAGGTGAAGTGCTGACTAAAAATTTAAGGAGCAAGTTCAATGACCAAACCTATGACCTTCATTCATACATTTGGAAACCCATTAATGAAAATCAAGGTCAATTAGTATGAATAGTTGCTGTAAGTGTGATAAAGTTGCTGAAGTTAAACATCAATTTAAACACCCTAATGCAAAATACCCTACAAGAGTATGGTATTGTCATACTTGTTATGAATTAAAATATCCTACTTTTACAAAATGCTGCATATGTAATGGTCATGCTGATCCTGATACAAAAGTAAAAAAAAACTGGTATTGCTATGATTGTTATAGAATTAAATTCTGCACCACCGATAAGGTAAAAAAATATAGACCTTGGGTAGTATGGAATTTTACACCAGTTGATGATAAACCATTTGGATAAACTATGAGTAAAAATAAATTAAAAGAATTAGAAAAAAAGTATGAAGAAATGTCAAAGCCATTTAAAGCTGTGAGTAAAAGATTAAGTAAGTTTAAAAAATTAACTTGGGAAACTGAATCTATAGTAGTGAATGAAGATTCTGACTATAGGTTTCAGGACCACTTGGATGAAATTAAAACAATAGAAAAGATAAATAAATAATGCCAACAGGAAAATATGAATTAGATGGAAGATTGCTACCTGGCACTACGACTATTATAGGTAAGTTTAAAAATAGTGGTGCTTTAATACATTGGGCTTGGAAACAGGGTATGGACGGAATTGATTACCGTGAAACACGGGATCAAGCGGGGGAACAAGGAACTTCCGTTCATTACCTTGCTGAATCCTATATTAAGAAATGGAGTTATGAAGAACCTACTGATGAAAAAGTCATCAAGGCGTTTAATAAGTTCAAGGAATGGTGGGATAAGTTTGTCGAATAAATTTGAAATAATTTGGACCGAAAAACAAATGGTATCCAAAAAATATTTGTATGGTGGTTGTCCTGATCTTTTAGTTAAGAAATATAACAAAAAAAAAGATAAAGACGAAATGATTTTAATAGATTTCAAAACAGGAAAAGCTATCTATGAAGATACAGTAATTCAGTTGGGTGCGTATGGTCAACTCATTAAAGAAACAGATAATATTGATATTGATAAAGCTATTATAGTCAGGTTGCCAAAAGATAACAGCAAACTGGAGATTAAAGAGTTTTCTAAAAAAGATTTAAAGTTGGGGTTTGCCCAGTTTAAATTGTTTAGGAAAGGATGGGATAACCATGCGAAGATTGAAAGATTGTTTACCAAAAATAAAAGGAGTAAAAAATATGTTAACAGGTAAAGTAAAAGAAAAATACCAAACTGGAAAAGGGTTTCAGGGATTAATCATTGATGTAGATAACCCTAAATTCAAGTTCCCTTTGAAAGCATACGACAAGACTAATGAGCTGGGTGTTGGTGATATTCAGGTTGGACAATCCGTTGAGTTTGATTGGGAAAAAACTGACTTCGGGAATGTCATTAGCAACATTACAAGTTCAGGTGACAGCCCAACTCCCGTTGCACCACCACAAGATGATACGGATTTCAACTATGGGGCCAATGTAAAAAAAGAAACTCCAACTGCCTCTGGTCCTGAAGAAACGATGAAGATGCTGCAAAACATAGACACGGCTTTTGGTTTGATAGATAAATTTCCAAACTTAAAAAATTTAGATCAAGAGAATAAAAGAGCTGTCGCCATTTCCTGTGCAATCACACAATCAAGGGCTGATTATTTTAATAGTAAAAATGGTCAATAAGCCTAAAAATACTGGAAGAAGAAAAGAACATGATGTTGTGAATTGGTTAAAGCATCAAGGTATTCAAGCGTTTCGTGTTCCTGGAAGTGGGGCATTTCAAGGGTTGCCTGCCTGTGATGTTGTTGCAAAAATCGTACCAGATTTTAAGATGGAAATTGAAGTAAAGTATAGAAAGAATCCTCCGAAAGTTTTTACGGGTTGGATAAAAGGTAATGATGTTTTAATATTAATTCCTGAAAGAACCTCTATCCAAGAAAGTTTTTTCTTTGGTCCAATGAGAACCTTTCAAGAGTTTATTCTTAAAATTTCAGAACAAGATGAAACAATTAAGGAACTGGAAGAAAAGTTGAAAAAATATGAAAGCAAGGGGACCTAAAGATAAGCCTACGAGCAAGGATCGAGTTCTCACTTATCGCAAGTGCATGAACTATGAGGAGTGTAAAACCCAGTTTTACAGCGAGGGTAGTTATAATCGCTTGTGTAATATTTGTCGGAAAAAAGATGGTCAAACCTCTCACCGTATAAGTTGGTAATGTATGAATCTTATTACTGTTCTATGTGCAACCCTGTCCCTGATGTGTTCGAGTGTTTTTAATTGGGACTTTGAATATGATAATCGTAAAGAGTTTATACAAGGAATTAAGGATTGCATGATTGCCTATAATAGCATCCTACCAGAATTTGAACGCATCCCCATAGAATTGGTATTGGTTCAAGCCCTGCATGAATCGGGTTCGGAAGGTCATTCCAGATTTGCTAAAGAGGGAAAAAACTTCTTCGGCATCAAGGCGATGCACGGGGAAGATCATATTGTTTCCCTTGCCAATGCAAGCGTTAAAGTCAGACGCTTCACAAGAGGGTGCGATAGTGTTATAGCTTACACCGATTTATTAAATGAAAGTTATCATTATGAGGATTTTCGGGAGGAACGATTACACCAATACTTTGTGGATGAAATTAATATTGAAAAACTTATTGAAACTTTATCGGTCTATGCGGAAGATAAAAAATATATTTCCAAGCTAAAGGATATGGCTTACACCTTACGCAAGGAGGGGATTATTAATGAAAATAACTGAAGAACAAGTTGAAAAGAATTTAGAATACTTGACTTCTACTGATTTGGATGAAGCTGTATCCAAAGTAGAAAAGTTAAGACTAGAAAAAATGGAAAAAAATATTATTGGTAAGTTAAAAAGAGATCGGTTCAATAATTATAAATCCGATGTGGAAAAAACCACCCAAGCCTATGCGAGTGATGAATACGAACAATGGGTTAAGGATGTATGTGATGCTACACTAGAATATGAAACTTTAAATAATAAAAGAAATACTGCTGAACACTATGATTCGATGTATCAATCCATGATTAAGAGAGGGGCAGTATGATTTGGTTTCATGTTGCCGAGATTGCTTTATTGGTAATCATTATATTCCTGTTATGGGGGATTGGAGAGAAGATATATAAATGACAAAACCTATATTACAGATTGAAGAACTAGCGGAAGGTGGGGAAAACCCCAAGACTAAAGTGCAAGAGAAACCTGCGTGGGGAATAAAATTCTTTGACGGAGAGGAGAAGATGATGTTCAAATATAAGATGATAGAGTATCTCTCAATGGCATACAGAAAATCTGTCGGTCATTTTGAAAAAAGAACTGTTGTTACAACAAGTGGAAATTCCATTGTTGTTTGGTTGATCGTTTTTCAAGATGGTCGAAGTGGTGATCTTCTGCCGTCAAAAGATTTTTGCACCAAACTATCTGATGGACATATGCAAAGAAACCAGGAAGATGTAAAACAATTCCAAGCTCCAGAATCCCCTATCTTTACGGAATCCATTACCTCTCCAGAGGACAGAATAAAGGTGGATAAATTCAGGGATCAAGTGAAGGAAGAAGAATACAAAGAAGTAAGAAGAAAGGCTGCTGAACCACACCCCGATGCAACGGGGTATGCAGATACGAAATAATCTGATGATGCTGGTAGAACGAGGGACCTATACGGCCCCTCGTTTGATGTTTATTTAATCTCTATTGTTCTGGCTTTTTTACTGTCAGGAACAATATGCTCCAAAGAAATCTTGAGAAGCCCGTCTTTCAACTCGGCATCCCTGACTTCAATGTCATCCGCAATCGTAAAAGATTTGGAGAAATATTTTTTAGATATTCCCTGATGAATTAAATCATCACTGTCTTTCTTCTCCTCCTTCACGGATTTAATGGTAAGCTGTCCATTGGAAAACTTCACCTCAATATTTTTCTTGTTGTAGCCAGCAAGGGCCATCTCAATATTGTAGGTGTAGTCCCCCGTCTTGCAAATATTGTAAGGGGGGTAGGTGGACATTGACCAGTCATCCTCAAACATTTTCTCGAAATGATTGAAGGCTGCATCGAAACCGATGGATCGAGGTCGCAGTTGGTTAAATATGGAAATTGCTTTATTCATTGTAACTCCTTTCAAAGCAAGTTCATTTCCCAATACCCATAATGGCATATTGGCAAAATGGCATAAAAAAAAGGGGAAGCAGATGTTACTCCACTTCCCCTTATCTATTTCTTATCAATGTTTTCTTGTAAAATTTTTAGAAACCATGAGTTATCTTTTATAACTGTCAGTAATCCGTTTGTTATTGAGTTCACTACTATCTCCTCATTTGAATCTTTAGACAAAATATTCCCCTCTTGTGTCAAGCTCATTTCGTAAACTACTGCATGTATAACTTCATGGAGTAGTGTGTTCGCAAAATCTTGCGGTGTTAAGTCCTGTTGTATTTCAATCTTGTTTGCTCGTTGATGGTATTCACCGTAACTATCCGTCTGCTTGGCAAAGTCTGATCGAATAAACTCAATAGTAATATCTTTATATCCAACCTTGATTTTTGTTGGACATTTAATCATGTTTTCTTTTTCTTCTTTTTCTTCTTGTAGGGACCGTAATCCTTTGTCCATTTTTTAGCGATCTTTGGATGGTTGGCCCACATATATTTTTCCTGTGCTTTAGATGTGAATGACATTATAAATTATGCCGCTCCCCCTGATGTCATTTTATAAATGACGAATAAAACAACCAGAGTAACAATTCCTGCTTTAATCCAGTCTTTCATCTTCCAATCGGACCACTCTTTCAAGTGTGCCCATAAATCTTTAAGTAAGTTCATATAACCTCCTTATTTTTTAAAAAATTTACTTGCTCCTTTAATTCCAAACGATGCTGATACAATTACTCCTAAAGTGTATTTATACCAGTCAGGAGTTTGCGATAATGCTGCAAATCCTCTTTCAACATACTCTACTGTAAAGGGCAAAAAGCAAAGTAGCAAAGGTATCGAAAACAAAATTGTTAAATATTCATCTTTCCAGGAAGATTCAGCTTGTTTAATTGCTTGAATATCCCACTCAACTTCTCCCGAAATTTGCTTATTTAATAATTCAGTTTCAGCTTTTATTTTAGTTAACTTTTGTTCTGCTTTAGCTTTTTTACTGGCGACCACCCCTTTAACGACATCAGATGCCACCCCAAGAAGGGGTTTAATTAGAAAGTTCAACATTTCTCATAATCTCCGCTAATTCTCTTGCTCTGTTTGGTACTTGTCTGGCCCATTTACTGTCCAGCATTTCCTTTGATGCTTCAGGATAGTTCTTATCTTCCAGGGCAACCAGCATTTTTTTAAAACGGCTGGCTCTTGGTCCTCCCAAATTAAAACATAAATTTATTAGGCAGGAAAAAGCATCTTGATGAATACTGTCCTCAACGATGAGCTTGCGAGCATCATTCAGGGCAATATTAAAATCGTAGTCAAAGGTCTGGTCAAGAACCTTGCGTGGATACACTTTACTGTCGCTCCACTTTTCATTATCCAGGCATAGATGACCATAGCCAACTGTTCGGTTGCCGAGATGGTCACGGTAGACCTTATCCCGATAGCCTTCATGCGTTTTTATGCTGTCTTTAATATTTTCGTAGTTCAATCTGGGTCTGTTCCTTCCCATTTATCAAAATCATAGTTCCCACCACCACCGCCAAGGTCCTTTACTATATCTATATGCTGTTCGACCTTTGCACCAACCAAACTCTTAACCTTTTCAAGATACACCGCTAAATCGAGGGCTTCCTCGATTGCTGAATCTATCCAATCATTTAAACTTTTCTTGGAAGATTTCATGGTATTCCCGTACTTAATAATTCCTATTTCAGATCGTCTAGCCATTTTATCAATGACCTTTTGAACGATAGGGTCTTTGGTTTTTGTTTTCATATCTTGCCAACCCATCGTCCCTTGTCATTCAGCAGCATGCTGTATAACCGTGGTGATGAATCAATGATGGCAGCACATCCCAAAATGGGACGCTTGAGAAAATTCTTTTGGTAGCGAAAGGCATCAGCCTTCGGATTAATCAGACAGCCAACATTCATCGCAAAGTTTAATGCTGTCGGACTGCTCCAGAACTGGATGCTTAATCCAAGTGTATGATAATGGCCCTGCACAAAACTGCACCCTAGTTCCTTTGAACTTGATAGGGCATTTTGCTTGAAGTTATGGGTGAAATATACTGACTGTCCGTTTGGCATCGTCAGGATGATCTTATCATGCCAGGTCCACTTCGCCTTGACTTCGAGAATGGAATTAATGTTCCTAATCATGGAGCGAGGGATGCCCACCAACTCTGCCTTGCGTAATAATCGCAGGTCATGGTTCCCCCAGCATATCTGCATCTTGGGAAATAACTTCTCTAAAGTCTTAATTTCTTTTTTTGCTTTTTCCAGTTCGAATACTGGTGAATCTATATTGGGATCAGATGGTCTGGAAACTTGAACGCTTCCAAAATCTAAAATATCACCTATTGATATTACATGGTCGGGCTTGACATCCTTCTTGACCTTCTCCAAAAACTCAAAGGCTTGAGGATGCTGAAAGGGCAAGTGAATATCTGAAATTATCAGAATGTTTTTCACTCTCATGTCTTTACTAAATGAAATCGTTTTTTGTCAACCATTATTAGGGGTCCAATCATACAGCCCACATGCTTAAACCTCTTGTACGCTTAAATATGAAGGTTTTTTTTTGGCTCTATCCTGCCATTACGCTGTAAACAGCCCGTAACAGCAATCCGAGGATCATAAAGGAAATCGTCCAAACAATTTTAAAAATCGTATCAATTTTTCCACTTATGTGATGAACATGGTTATCCAATTTCTGATTAATGAGCTTAAGTTCCCCGCCTATGCGGATAATATCTTTCTCATTCTCCGATATTTTTTCTTCGGCCATCTTATACCCCTATATTATTTTTCTTATCGAGTTGGCTTTGAAACGCCTTAAACTCAATGCAGTAAGTGTCTATATAAACGGTTCTCCCTAATTTTATTTCGAGATCAGCAATTTGATTTTCTGTAATTATTCTTTTTTCTTCACATTCCTCTTGAGTAGTAAACCCTCCAAAACCCTTGTAGTGAATGGCTGGGGTGTTTGGATAGGACATGAGTGCCATGAGAAACCATACCTTAATCATCTACCTTTTTAATGTTAATTGCGTTTTCCTTTTCGTTGTGTGATCCGATGTCGAAGGAAATTTCCTGTCCGACTTCCAATGTGCTGATGTTAGCTGCTTCCAGAGCGGACACATGAAGGAAAACATCCTTGCCACTCTCTTGATTTTCTATGAATCCATATCCCTTTTTGGGATTGAACCACTTAATTTTACCTGTTGTCATGTATTAATCTTCTATTATCCTTATAATATGTTTTTTGTTATCCTCCACCCAGATTTCGGTTTCCGCTTTCACGGGCCGACATTCCAGACGAGGGCCGTCAACACCAGAGCTTCTCTCTGATATTCTTTTTGCCTTCAGACAATCTCCAAGATTGTCATACGGGACATGTTCCTTTAAATCTATTCCGATGAACATAAGTAATGCTATGATTGTTTCAACCACCGTTAGCCTCACGCAACTTGTCTTTTAATTTTTCTATATTTTCACGAGCTTCTAACATATCTTCTTGAAGCCTTTTTATGTTGACGGCGTTGTGCATCATCGCCTCAACTTGTTTTTGCAATTTAACTATCATTCCGTCCTGGTATTCCAGGAGCATGAATTGCTCACTATCCGCGGGCAAGCTGCCCATTTCGCCCCTGGGCCATCCAATTCTAAAGGCTGTATTTTCCACGAGATCAGCCTCCATCAGTGTGTTTCGAGTCTCCAATGTATTCAGCCTCTCCTGAACGCCGAAAAACGCCCAAACGCCCACTCCAACGGCCGATAATATGGCCAAAAGGTTTCGCATGGGCATGCTGATCGCTGTTTTATCACTTACATCTAGTCTGTCGGTCATTATATCCCCACTACGATTACAAATACTATCACTGTCGTGACCGCCGCAGTTATCATTAACTTGTCAAACCAGTCCATCAGGCTCCCACTTCAGGGCCTTTCGGCTTTTCAGACTCAAATATTTCAAAGGGAAGGCAGAAGCTCTCCATCTTGATGGTCCTCTCATCACCGATTCCCTTTCTCATCTCCATTTCCATCATGAAGTCTTTCGCCAAAACGGCCTTCTCCTCGCACACCTCCTGGCTTTCATATCCCATGAAAACTTTGTAAACGAGTGGAGTGGTGTCTTGGACGGTCATCAAGACCAATAAAAACCATATCTCTATCATTGCAGCCCTGCAATCTGAATTATCACGCCACCTATGAACCAGATGGCGTATACTAGTAGTACCGTTTCCATCAGTTACTCTGCTGTATAATGGAGCCACCTTTTTTATTTTTCTTCTTTCCCAGTTGCTTGATGCTTTTTTCCAAGACATCAATCTTTCCCTTGACACTCTCTATTTCAATGGAGAGGTTAAATGTTTGGTTCAGGTTCCACGCCCCGAGCCCAATGAGGGCTGAAGCAATAATTCCAATTATCATTCTTTCCATAAAAATTCCTGCTTCACGATGATCTGCATTGAATCCTTTGTCTGATCTTTGCTGTCATTTGCCTTATCCACTTCATCCTGACCATAGGTTGTAGTGACACTTGTCTTATGAGGTTTCATAGATAATCCTTCATACATTGTACAACCCATAATATTCATAGCCGAAAGAATTGCTAAACTAAACATTATCTTTCGCATTGGATTTAACTTCCCCCTTCAAGATGGTCATGTAGTGGTCTATCAAAATTTTGTTGTGTTCAAACTCCAATGTGATCTTGTTCTGGCTGGCTTGAATCTGCTGCAAGCGTGAGAGTGCAGTCTGTCCCTTATCGGAAATCTTGCTTTCGTCATATTCCTTGTTGTCCAGTTTAAACATTAAGATTTAGGATACTTCGCTTTCACTTCTGCTCGTTTAGCTTCAATGGCCGCCTTGTCATCCGTGTCATATAAAGCGACAACTAAATCCTGTACGGAAGGGTATTCTGCTTCTCTTTTTCTTGCGTATTCCTGTGCGTCATAATCCGCTTGAAGTCGTATCATTTCAGCTTCAACTAAATCCCAAGTAATTTCTGAATGAGGATTGGTTTTAGTGGTTACAGCCCTTCCATTTTCTTTACGAACAAACCATTCAATCTTATTATTGAAATCTTCCTGCGAAGTTATTTCATTACCTCTAACAGTCAATTTAACATCAGACTTGAGGTTTATTATGGCAGTCCAAAATTTTTCTAGATTTGTCATTTATACATTAACTCCCATCAATTTCCCACGCTGTTATGGTAGCGCTAAAATTAGGATTTGTACCATAGACAGTATTGCCTTGATTACTCATAAAATATGCCGCGTAAGTTATAGCACTCGTACTGGAAGGCTCATCCACATAGCCCATAGCAACAGGTATCCAATAACCAAGATTTTGATTTAGAAGACAATCACCTAATTGGGTGGAATCCCTAAAAAAAGTCATATGAAATTCATCAGCACTAGACGAACCAGGATAACATATATGATTCCAAGTTAAATAGATTTTACTTGTAGTGGCTGACGGGGTTATGTCCACACTCACTCCTGTTGAAACATAAGAATTGGAATTATCTGAAACCTCAGCAGGACTCTCATCAACAGTGTATGCGACCTGTAAAATCTTTCCTCCACCAGGTGCTGCCTTGTAAGTTTGATCTCCATACAGTACCGTTGAACTTGAAGCCGTTCCACTGCCAAGCCTTGCAGTCGCAATAGTTCCTGCCGTTATGGCGGATGCGTTCATTGTACCACTTTGCGTGAAAGTGGCTCCTGAAGGTATTGTTATCGTATCTCCTGAACTGCCAATCTCCAGAGCCGTTCCGCTTTGGGGGTCTAGTTTATCCACTTTTAATATTGATGCCATTGTTTATTCCTTTGGGTTTGAAATTTTTATCTGTTGTTGTTTTTCGATGAAAGCCTGCACGCCATTCTCCACGATGTATTCCAACTGTTCGGCTGTCGTGCCGTATTCTTTTATTCTCGTGGCTATGACTTGATTGTTGGCTTCTAATGTATTTGCTTCAGCTTCCAATGCGTTGAGTTGTTCTTCGGTTGGTTTAACTTTATCTGTTGCGTTCCATTCTTTAATATAATTTCCACTACCATCATTCTGTAATTTTACTTCTGATATAAGGTCTGGTGTTCTACCTAAATATGCTATTATTTTATTATATAAACTCATTCATTACTCCGCTATTTTAAATCCAAAAAAGAATGTATCTATTTCAGATGTTGCTCCAGTTATTGTACCCGCTGCTGCACCACTATCATTGAGATAAGCATAAACTTCTACTTCATCAGCAGCAGATAAATCTAAAATTCCATTTACATTTTTTCCTTCCGCGTGACTTGGATTATCGTTCATAAAATGCATTTCTTCTAAACCATCAGAAGCTGAACCACCAACAGTTAATCTCATACCACAACCAATAAGTCCACCAGTTGTTCCTGGATTAATTTTTGCAGAAGCAGTAAAATAATATTTACCACCTTCTCCTGCAGGTACAACAAACTTATCGTTAGCTGCATCATAACCACCACCTACATCAAAATATTCTGTATCAAATTGAACTTTAGTCCAACCTGGCCCTACACTACTTTGATCTGATGTAGCTTTAGCACCAAAGTTAGGAGTGTTATCTGGCAATCCAGTTAAACTTGATCCATCACCATCAGTCGCCAACATAGTGCCACTTGCAAGTGTAACACTTGCGTCAGGGAGCGTGACCGTCCTGTCAGCACCCAGACTTGCGGGTGAGGCGATGGTGACACTGCTCGTGTTATCATTCTCGAAAAGCTTTAAAGTGCCTGTTGATTTTACTCTTAATTCCGCCATTGTTTATTCCATTGCCGCTTGTTGTTCTGCATCTCTTGTAGCTCTGTCCTTGTAATCAGGTCGAGCCATAACAAGTTCACAAAAATCTTCCTTGTTACTCGGAATCGGGTCTGTGAATGTTTCATCATTCATCAGCGTGTCAGTCCAAGCTCTGTGGAAACGCTTCCAACAGTTGTTGATTTTTCCTTCAACGGCTTTCTGCACCCAGTCATCTATGTCCAACAAGTCATTCTTCAGACACTTCTGGTCTGTTTCATTTATGGTTACGGTTATCGTTAAGTCTGCCATTTTATTTTACTCCTTTTAAAGTTGATTGTTTCGTCATTATCCTAATAAAAATACTCCCATTACTGTCGTATCTTGTATATCCACCACTTTGGCTCCACCAGTTATATCAACTGAAAATGTAAGAGTATCACTAGCGTCTAAATCTGCGATAACACTATGAGACAGACCAACAGTAGCTCCATCGACATAAAAAGAAGATGGGTCCATATTCCAATAATAACCTCTATTGCTTGTAATTATTATTGATGTCCAACCATACATACCTGAAGTAATCCCTGTTAAATTGTGCTGTACATAACAGTGATAAAGACCAGTCACAGGAGCAGTGAAAGTTGATGTTGAAAAATCTCCGTTTCTGTCAACAACTTCTGATGGAATATATGTATATTTTGTGCTGTCTCCTGTTACATTAGCTACTGCACCAACTGTTCCCAAAAAAGCCGATTGCAGTGGTTTGGTTATTATTCCATTAGCATCAATCGTTAAAGCTGTGTTGCCTGAAGTTTCCAAAGAAAGTGAATAGGCATCATTAGCACCGATTACTTTATTCGCACCGAATGTATCTCCACCAAAAGATAAATCACCACCAAAACCTGTTCCTGCCGTAACACCTGATCCCAGATTGACCGTATCACCTGAAGTTCCCAACTCTAAAGTCGTGCCCGTACTGGGATCTACCTTATCTACGTTTAGCGTGCTCATACTATCACCACGTTACCTGTTATTGTCACCGTTCCCGTGTAGGAAACTGGCCCCGCCAGGACGGCCGATTCAATGTAATGATCCCCGTCTATGGTCGCCTGATGAGTAAAGAACCCATCTTTGGCACTTTCTTGACCAATATATAAGGTTCCGTTTTGGTCTTTTGTTTCAGCCATATTATTTCTCCTTAACTAATTGCGTCTATGTAACTTACATAAGCTGCACACGAATCTGCAGTTCCTGCTTGTACTCTTAATAAATCCGTGCTTTGAATGACAACTTTTGCTCCGCCTTGAATAAGCTCTACACTCGATTTTGGTGCAATGCTTAAATCGTCAGCCAAGTAAACAATTGACGCTGTAGTTCCTGCTCCTGCTACATCAATCCAACAGTCAACGGTGATGGCGGATGAAGTGATATTCGTCAGGCGAATACCAATGATCGCATCATCAGAATTGGATGTAATCAATGTATGTGCAGAATTTGTAACTTGCGATTTATATGCTTTTTCAAAATCTTGAGCCACTTTTTATTCTCCTTTTTTTTTATAGTTTAAAGTGCAACTGCCATCGCAATTGCAAATCCTTGTGTTGCTCCACTGGATGATCCAGTTGAAGCTGCTGTTAATCGTCCTTGTGCATCTACTGTGATGTCTGAATTGGTGTATGATCCTGCTGAAACGGCTGTGTTAGCCAAGTTCAATGTCGCAGCTCCACTCGTTGCTCCACCACTTAATCCTGTTCCTGCTACGACAGATGTAATATCCCCTGTCGTTGGTGTTGCCCAAGCGGGATTCGCTGCCGCTCCTGCCGTTGTTAAAACATCACCAGAGGTTCCAGCCGCCAGTCTTGTTGGTGCTCCTGAAGCTCCGTAATAAAGTATGTCTCCTTGCGTACCGTCCTCTAGCTTGGCTAAAGTAACAGCGTTTGCCGCTATCGTAACGGCTCCAGCATTGTCCATTGTTACATCACTTGACAGTGATGCAGCAGTAAATCCTGTGCCGTCTCCAATTAAAATTTCTGTTGTAGCGAGTGCAAGATCAGATGCTGATCCACTGGAGTTGGCGTTTCTTACCTTAACGGTGTTAGCCGCCATGTCAGCGAGTTCGGCATTCGCCACCCCGCCATCTTTAATCGTTATATCACCTGATGAAGCTGCGAAATTATCTGAACTGAAACTTGCCGCTCCTTTTTGACTTGTTGAAGAATCCTGAATGGCAATCGTAACAGAGCCAGATGATCCTCCACCAGTAATAGGGGATGTAACTCCCACATTCGTAATATCGCCAGTTGTCGGAGTAGCCCACGCAGGGTTAGCTGCCGCTCCTGCTGTTGTCAGTACATCGCCTGAAGTTCCTGCTCCAAGTCGGGTGGGTGCTCCACTTGCCCCATAGTATAAAATATCGCCTTGTGTTCCATCTTCGAGTTTAGCTAATGTGATGGCATTGTCCGCCACCATGGCACTTGCCACCTGAACCTCTCCTATCGTTCCTGCTGTTGCGGCTCCAAGAAGTCGGTTGTCCGTTGAAGTGTCCTGCATCTTCTCATAAGTAACCTTGTCTGATCCAATGCTGACAACACCTGCGTTTGTCATGGTTACATCGCCAGAGAGGGATGCGGCTGTGAAACCCGTTCCATCTCCGATCATTACTTCGGTTGTCGCTAAAGCCAGGTCAGAAGGAACACCACTTGAATTTGCATTTCTTACTTTGACAGTGTTTGCTGCCATGTCGCCTAGTTCAGCATTGACCACTCCACCGTCTTTTATGGTAATGTCTCCTGAACTTGCTGCAAAGTTATCACTGCTGAATGAAGCGACACCTTTAGCCGAAGTTGAGGCATCATCACCAGCAACGGTTAATGTTTGTCCTGAAGCCGTTGTTGTAATTCCACTTCCACCTGCGATGTCGAATGATTGTGAATCCAGGTCAACGGATGATGATCCACTATCTCCTTCAAAATCTAAATCTTGATGAGTAACTGTATTGGCTACTGTAGCTTTCTTTAAAGCTGAATCGGTTGCATCCCATATCAGCATGTAGTCATTGGTTGAATCTATGGAAGTGATTGTTGTTTTCGCACTTACGGCTGTTGCGGGTATGTTGGATGTCGCCACGTTGGAATAGCTTGACCCGACATAGACATCCACGGCTGCATCACTAGCTGAAATGCTTCCAGAATCAAAAGTAAAGTTAATCGTTGTGTTTGTTGAAAAAGAGGAAGAAGCGATAAACCCGTAGATGGTACCAGTATTACTTCCTACGACCTTTACCCTTCTATTGGCGTGGTAAACGGTGGTTACATCTGTTGCGGATACGGTTACAGCCGTGCCGCTTGAATAAGTGAATGTCGTTGATCCGTCCTGATCGCCTATGATGAACCAATCCTTGTCATTCCAGACATCACGGATCTGGGCCATCATCTCCCTTGCAGAGTTGTTTACTCCGCTAGGAGGCATTCCCTCTGGCCAGCCATCAGGGGCTGTAGAGTTGTTACTCGCTGCCGTTGTGCTCCATGTTGAAATTTTACTCATTCATTCTCCTTAATAATTTTTTTCTCTTTCTATCATTGTCGCAAATCTTTCTGCTATTTTATTGCGATGAAAGTATAAATCGTTTTTCAAATATTTTTTTAAAGCTCCTATATCATCCCATACTTCTGCGTCTTTTAATGATTTAGCATAATTAGAACGACCCATACTAGGTCCCAATAATTTCGCATAGTCTTGCAGCATTGTTAAGCGTCTAATATTATCTACATTTTGAATTTGTTTGTTAAACTTATTCAAACTTTTTTCTGTTTGTGTTGCTTTCTTCCTGTGTTTTGCGTCTAAAAAGTATGTGTAGGCCCTATTAGGTTCAAAGCGGTTAATTAACTCTCTCCCACTTCTAAAAGCTGTAGTTATTTCATCTATTAATTCGTAAGCCTGGGTAACATATTTTGTGTTACGCACAGGAATTTCTTTTCTGAATCTTCTTATCACAGGATATTTGTTTAAGGACAGGTCCTCTGAATCATTAAAAAAGAATTGATCGGATAATAATAATCCATAACTACCCATGGTATTAAAATACCCTCGCAGTAATGCTTCAATTTGTGGTGGAGATAAATTTAATGTTTCTCCTATTTTTCTTACTGTTCGAGATGTCCTTCCCTCTCCTCGAAGTTCAGGTGCTAATTGTTCTTCTCCTAAAATTTCTATCGGCCGTCCTGTAAATTGATTTTTATTAATCATTATTTCAAAAGGAGGCACCAAAAGTTGAGGCATAGGATTTAACCTAAACTGTTCTAGTAATATTCTATAAGTATCTTTTAAAGTTTTAGTAGAATATCCATACAATGTTGGATGATCGAACATATTGGTTATCATTCTTTCACCAATACTTGCTATCGCTCCAATCTCCCAAATTTTAGGAATACGCCAATGAGAATACATGGGAGTAAAACCCCCTGTTTCCGCATCGTATCCTGAAACTTCTTCGATAGTATTATGCGGTAATCTTCCATTCTCCGCTAGAAAATTAGCCCAATTATTATTAGGTATAAATATATGCCAATGAGTATCTTTATCCCAATCTTCTAATTGTTGATAGAGAGGATTAACATAATTTAATGCAGCTAATGTCGCTGAAACACCACCAATCATTATAGTTTTACCTGCTATTTTTGTGCGATGAGGGTCTTTTGTAAATCCTCGATACACCCTGTCTATACCTAATATGGCAGGACGAAGAAACATTACTGATTCATTTAAAAATTGTAAAGTGGTTCCTAAATTTCCTTCGTATGCTCCACGCTTATCAAAAGCAACAGATACTTCTTTGGAGCGATATATAGATTCTACTACTGTTTCACCCTTTAACCGAGATTTCCTAAACTCTCCTAATCTACTGGCTTGTTCTACAGTTGAGGCAATTTCTTCCACTAATTTAATAAATTTAAGTGGAGAGGTTGCAACCTTTTTAAAGTTTATTCCTTTGGCTGTATAAAACTTTTCAATTCCAGCTCTAAATGCAGCTTCATTGACATAGTATCCTCCCATAGGTCCGCCATTTGCGTACCACTCCATGTAATTAGGGTCTTTGGTCATTCGAGATTTTAGTCCTCGAACAGCATCCAATCCAACTTTATAGCCAGAATTAGTCATCATGGAAGCCATGATAGTATCTCTTACTCCGTTCGCTACGATGAAATCTGGAACTAAAGTAATGGTTGCCTGACCAAGTTTTTTAGGAAAACTAAAAACATTAAATACGCCTTTTAATAAAGGAGATTTCTTGTCTAATCCTTGAATTGCCCTGAACAGTAATGGGTCTTGTACTTCGTAGTATTTAACCTTTCCCTTATCAATAACGGGCATAAGTCGTTCTGTGCCTTTGGGTCTTTTTCCCACGGTAATCACTTTGGTGAGTGGTCCCATATCTTCCCATGCCCTGTCAAGCATTGATAAGAACTCACTTCCCCCTTTGAAATCCTTAACTGTCATATCGCCAGGAAGTATTTCATTTAAGTTTTCAAAAAACTTATCTTTAATATCTTTAGTTAAAGCCTTTTCAATTTTAGTTCCTTTGGCTACTGGAGAACGAGGTATTATAAATCTTCCAGTTCCTTCTGCTCTATACTCTCTTGCTTTAGCTAATAAATCTAATTTTATTCTATTTTTAATTGCCTCGGCAATTAGCATACGAGCATTATTTTGTATGTTTTCCAGGATAGGTTTTAGATTTTCCCTACCTCCTGTTAATGCTTTAATGCCAGTAAATTCTTTTGGAGATTTTCCTTTTGATCCAGGCATACCTTGATGAACACGCCAAAAAGGAAGAAACTCTGTTCTTCTCCATTTAGCCATTTGCTCCTCGGTAAATAATTTACCATAATCTCTAGCAAATTTAGCAATTCCTTTTTGCCAATCTTGCACTTCTTGAAATGCTTTTCTAAGGGTGGGATTTTCTAATTTTAAACCTGCTTCTATTTCAGTTTTAGTAAATAATCTTTCTCTGCCTTGGTCTTTTAATTCTTTTGCTGAACGAGCAACAGCATATTTAATCCAGTTATTTATATCCGAACCAACTTGATCTAATGCTTTTTTTAAAGAAATTCTTCTATCAAATGTTATTATATCTTCTTTTAATTTAGGATCATATCTAAAGGTTGGTATTCCATATTCTACCGCTCCTCTGAAAGTTGCTTCTCCAGAACGAAGTCCTGATGCTTTTTTGTATAAATAAGCATCTGTACCAATATTTTTTTCAAATCGTTCCAACCCCATTAAATCATCAATGAGATTAGAGCGATACCTTTCTTGCCAACTACCTACTTTGGAATTAATGGCTTCAGTATATCCTATTTTTGATTCAAGCCGTTGTTCCGCACTCTGCTTAAAATATCCTGAAAAATTATTTTGGGCTTTTAAGATAGCTTTTTTAATTGATCTTTCTTTTCCAGCAACCTTGGTTACAAACTCATCATTTCTTAATTTTGAATCAAACCATTCAAAAAACTTCGGTGCAACTTTCTCTGCTGTTTCTGGGGCAGCGAGATATAATCGAATAAACTCTGCAAATCCTTCTGGGGTTACATCCTTGTCATAAGAAATATCCCTTAACTCTATTTTAATATCAGGTTCTTTGTATTTATTACTAATCGAATCAAATCGTTTATCTAAAAAGTGTCCAATTTCATGGGCCGCTACATCTATATCCCCTTTATGCTTAATACGAATTTCTTCATATTTAGGAAAAAATTGACCCATTGTTTTTTTAGATTTAATTCTTCCTTCGGCAATAGGAACTTGCATGTCATTGATAAAATCAGATAAAACTTTTTGACGAGTTAATACCTTTTTGGGACCTCCAGGTTGTGCCTCTATCTCACCAATAACAACTTTTTGATGTTTAGATCCTGGATTCCATTTAGAATCATAATTAAAATTTGCTGCTGCTTGAACGGAATCTTCTATATAAACAGGTTTTTCTGTTTGTTTAATTGTTTCGGTTTCTGCTATCTCCAATCCCTTTTGGTCAGCCTTGTCGAGCGTTTCTTTTATTTGGGCTTTAACCGTTTCTTTTGTTGCAGGGAGTGGAACTGTAACTTCCAAACCTTTGTCCTTTTTAATAACTTCATCAGCAACAACATCAGCTATTTTATCCTTAACTTTAATTTTTGTTTCATTCGCCAGTTGATTAAAATACTGTTTATTAGATATTTTAGGTGCTTTAGAAATTTGATCTATTAAAGCTATGTGGGCAAAGGCTTCAATTCCTTCCTTGATATCCTCCACATCTAAAGTATTACTGCCAAAGAGTTTGCTTTCAATAGCGTTCCATCCTTCTTGGCCAATAGTATCTTTAACTATTTCTTCTGTAGTCTGTCCAATAGCTGAAATAGCTCCTTGTATCGGAGCAAAAGGTGTAATGATAACAGCCCCTCCCCCTATTCTAATATCTTTCAATAAGGTTTTGGCTGCGTGCTTACTTAAAGTTTTTGCAACTTCTTTAGCACTATTGCCTGAATCAGCATAGAGTTGTGGAAAATCTATAAAACCAACCTCATTAGTTGGAATATTTTCAGTTGCAAATCCATAAAAATCTTTTTCTTCTTTGGAACCTGGTACTTCTGAACCTTCTGGTGGCAGCAAATCTGTATAGAGATGTTTTACATCGGATATAGTAACATCCAATATAGTCTTAACTTTTTTTCCTGCCTTCTCTAATGTCTGGAAATCCGTACCAAATATATTGATAGAATCAGTTGTTATTTCTTTTGGTTCAGGAAGATTGAATACTTCTTCCTTTTGTTCTTCGACCACGGTTTCCACTTTGGGAATATCTTTTTGTTCTTCCGCAATCATCTGGTCCATCCAATTTGATGGAGGCATTTTTACGGGATCAGGCAAAACAAAAGAACCTTGCTTTGATTCTGCTGGTTCTGGTAGAATAAATTCTGCCATTTTATTTCCTTTGAATTATTTTTCTTTTTATTAATTCTTCTACAATTTCTTCTTCTTTTAAATTGGGATTCGTTGTTTTAGATAATTCTATAATTTCTTTAACACTCATACTTTTATATTTGTCATCGGTAACGGTAAAAGTAACTTCTTCTTTCAATTCCTCTTTATCATCCCCTGTAAGAAATTTACCAACCTTGCTAAAGAAACTATCTTCATTTTTTTTATCAGGATTTTTTTGCATAATATCAAAAAGTGCAGTTGCTCCTGTAGAACCTTCAAAGATTGAGGTATAAATTTCAGAAAATTCTAAATCATCTCCGTATTTTGATTGCATCGCCTTGTTTGCCGCTTTCATCGCAAAGGTGTTATAATCTGGAACTGGCAGACCTGTCATTTCATCTAATTTTACAGATGTTTCATAAACCCAATCGCCTAATATCTTGTCTTTTCTTTCCTCTGGTTTTTCATTTTGCCATTTAACAAATGCTTCATCGAGTTGGCCCCTAGCATTATCAATCTCATTATTGGATTTTATTTGACTTGTAGTTAATCCACCTGTAGGTTCAGATTTTTTAAATTTTAAATAATCAGATTTTTCTACCCAAGTTCCAGGTCTACCGCCCTGATTACTAACTTCTAATTTTTCCCTTTGCTCTCCTTCATCGGTAACATAAGGAACTTTTCTTTCTTTATAAGAAAAGGTATCAAGTGATTTTTTCATTAAGGCACTTTTATATAATTCATCCATGTAGGATGATCGAGCTGTTTGCATACTTTCTAATCCTGAACCTAATGCTTGTCCCAGACTAGGAGCAACCCGTTGGGGACCTGCGGCTTTTAATAATCCTTGGCCCAACCCTAATAAAGATCGTCCTCTTAATTGTTTTTGCTGGGCATCATTTAAAAGCCCTAATTTCATAAAGTCTAATGCACTCACATCAACCATGTTAAAAAGCTCCTAATAATCCACCTAAAGCCAAATAAGGATTCGCTCCTCCTGTTGCACCAATAAGATCATAAATTCCTGCACCTGTTGCCGCTCCTCCTAATATTCCTGAAGCCATATTTCTACGCAGAGGTTCGACAGTTGTTCCAGTTTGTCCATAGGAACCACCAGTTGCTCCTTGATAGGCTCTTAACTTTTCATAAGGCAGTTGTTGTTGGTATTGGTATCGCTGCATCGCATCAGCTAATGCCGCTTCTTGCAATCCTTCTCTTTGTTGTCCCACTTGTTGCAACATGCCGATGTCTTGATAGTCAGCTTGTGCCATTTGTGGTGCTTGGAATAGGACATTCTGCATGTTAGCTCTTTCTTGCTGATACGCTGGAGCATAGACTTGGTTGGATAAATTTCCTAACTCTCTTGCGAGTACGGCTTGGTTCGCACCGCTACCGTATCGTCCTGCTTTAGAAAATTCAGACTGTACGCCTGCCGTTACATCGCCTGCCATTTGGTTGTACAATCCCTGTAAATAAGGGTTGGTATTGGGCGATAAATATTGTCCTTGTGCTTGTTTGAGTAATTCGGCTTGGGATTGTTGCAGTAAAGGGGAACCTGCCGTTGCTCGTTGTTCTGCCGCAGTTAGGGCGGTTTCCGTCTGTGGAGAGAATCCTACATAGGTCTGACCTGGATAATAACTTGGTCCTGGTTGTCCGTATAATGATTCTGCTCTCTCAAATCCTTTTGTCAGATAGGGCTGTTGCGTTGCCCACGGCTCTACATTTTGAACTGTTCTTGCTTCTCCTGCTCCTTTACTCATAAATTTTCCTTAACTAATACTATGTGTTTGGGCGTGTAATCCTTGAGCCATCTTGACCACCCCTTGCGGCCAACTAATTCTATGCGATGGCATTTATTAAGTTTTGCCCATTGTTCAACTTCTTTTGTAATTTTTTTAAACCAGCTTTTCATGTTATCTCCTCCTGCGAGAAAATACCGACAAGCCCGTTTCTGCGGATAGTCCACTATTTCTGTAACAATGGCTGCTTCCACTTTTTCTTTTTTCTTGCTCCAACTAATCCATAGTTGCATCTTGCCGTTAATCAGACTGTTGAGAACATCCTGGGAGGTGTAGGCATAGCCGTCCATCTCCAATGGTTTTTCCAAATGTTTTTCAACCTGCTTCCATAAGGGTCCAATATGGTCTATGGGAACAAAGGATATTTCACTATCCGATGATGATGTAGGCGAAGTTTTGGTCTGTGTTTGCACTTGAGGCATGTGTTAAAGTAGCACTCCCATTCGCTCTAGCCGATACATACAAGTTGGCTCTGGCTGTTGCTCCGTTTGCCGTAATCGGCATAAACAAAATAACACTATTGCCACCTATTCTTGCATCGGTTAAAGTAGTTGTCGTTGAACTCGCTGTTAAAGTTACCGTTCCTGTGGAGTTCAGTTTCCCAGAAATGGTGTTATTGAGATAAACACTTACGATACGCAAATGCTCGTCATTGTCTGGTAAGTATAAGGGTGCTAATGGATATTGATTGTCAGCCATTACACAGACGCTACATAAATATCCAAATCTACTGTTTGAGCCGAAGTAACGGATCGTCCCTTGACCGAAGTTAAATCAGCCACACTTGGAGCGGATACCGTTCCACTTGCTACTGCATCCAACATCGAGGAAGCTCCGCTTACAATAAGGGATTTTCCTGCATCCACTACTATCCAAGCGTTCTCCGCAGCTCCTGTAAGATTGATATATGCTCCGTAAGTATCATCCTTATTAGTGATACGAATATACTTAACATCACCTGTAATGAATTGTCCTGCACCTGCTACGGTACTGAAATCCATTAATGCTATTGTTGAGTTGTCGCTTGGCAGCGTAACAATGCGGTGAGAAATCTCGTTAATGCTAGAGATGGAAAGAATATTTTCATTTCCCTGGTCTATGTTATTTAATAAAATTTCTTCCTTGATTGTAACCTTGAGGGTTGCTGCTGTAATTGTTGTTGCCATTATCGTAATCCTTCTGGTCTAGCGGATACATCCACTCCTTTGAGGGTGGTAAATGATCCTGTTGATGTGCATCGCAAACGATGAAAACGGCTTGTTGACCGTATTGGTGTTGTTCCTGTATCTGTCATGCTGACTGCCGTTCCTACTGTTTGGCCATCTGCCTGACTTGCTCTTGTAATTGGTGTTACGGTTGTTGTTCCTCCATCAATGATCGGTGTTGCCGATGTAAGTGTGGAACGCCTTCCTTTTGCTCCTTCAAATTCTGTTGTGTCTATGGTTGCCGTGGCATTAGTTCCAGCCAGTTTTCCAAACTTATGAGAACCATTGAAACCACCTATGCCAATATCGCCATCCAGCCAAGCCCATGAATCCAGGGAATAAGGAAGTGAATCCAAATCCGTTGAAATTTCATCAAGGGCATCCAAGGAAAAGGCTTCTTGAGCTGATGTATTCATAAACTCAAAGTCTATTTCCCCTGTGGACCAACGATCCAAACTGTAATTGTAAATCATTAGCTTGTTATTGGTGGAACCGTCAAATCCTTCTCCTGCATAACTCCACATAACTGTGGTGTTCTTCGGATCAATCGCTGCACAAATTCCGTCTAGTTTTGCTCCAATCAAGTCATTGAAGAAATATTTGTTAACCTTGTTCGCTCCTATGGGCTTCACATTGATACCATCAAACATATAGAAACCGTCATCTGATAAAAAGAAAACCAATCGTCCCCAAGCTGTTATGCTTCGAGGTGCGAAACTTCCCAGATTGTCAGCCGCCTTGTCAAACTGAAAGACCAGAGGAGTACCCACATAAGTACCACGAATGATACTTCGTTCTGTGATGATGGTGAGGTATTCTCCTCCGATCAATCCTGTAATCGGACCTACTGCTGAAACTAAATCTTGAAAATCGGATTGGGATGATTGTCCTCCATCTTCCCATGTAGCCGTATCATTCAACCCACTCCAACGAACACGCTGTTTGTTAACAGTATATTGCTGTAGCTTATGGGTTTCTGATCCGCCTGTTGCCGATAAAGTGATTACTGTTCCTGCAATAGCGTTAGCTCGGGAGGTTGCTAATTTTATTGTATCGGCATCTATCTTAATCACATAGTAGACAGAGCCGTCAGTCAAATTCGTTAAACTTGTATTACCGTTATTGTCATAGACCACGGTATAGCCTGTGAGCCATCCGTGTGCGGTAATGGTTATTGCATTACCTGCAATGGCATTCGAATCAAATGTCTTTGCCGTCTGGTATTCCTTGGTAAATCCTGTCATCAGGAAATCTTTTACCGTAGCTATGTATTTAGCTTGTGGTGCTGTTCCTGTTGTTGTTGTAATATTGGCAAACAAGGAAGAATTATCCAAGTCAAACTGTTGAATGGGATTTACATAATTTGTTGCAAAGATATTTGTTCCAAATTGTGTAAAGCTCCAATAAGTTCTATCGTTTTCTGTATCCAGTCCGTCATAGCCTGCCGCTATGGAAACATTCGACCAGGTTTGTGCTGATCCATATTTATATAGTTTTGCCTTATCACCTGCAAATAATGTTGTATCTGTCTTGCCATTTTCATCAATGGCAAAGGAAGTGAATAGTCCTCTCGCCTCATTGGTAAGAGCATCACTTCTTGACGCAAAGTTCGGTAACGCCCTGTAGCCATCAGAGTTTGGTATGACATTATTCGCCTTTGTCGCCCCTCCACTCATGAATGGGTTGGCATCTGGAATATAATCGCCAAAAGGAATCATTACGCACTTACATTAGTTTGCGGCCAACTTCTTGCTTTGGCAAATGCTCCCGATGGTGTCATTTGTAACGGGGAACCAGAATGTTTTTCTTTTGCATCGCCATCTTCCGCATTACGAACAGCCGTCTGATACATTTCTGCCCATACGGGTAATCGTTCATCGGCCATGATGAAAGGTTGTGCCTCTAACAGGCAACCATATAAATATAAATCAGGGTAATTTTTTAGAATTTCATTGGTGGCATTTGTTGAGCTTAACCCCTGCACTTTCTTGTAGTAGCACATTTCTATTTCACTATTACCTGATGGTGTCGGTCCAAACATAATATTATCACCAAGAATGGTGTAGTAAATGGGACCTGCATTTCCCTGGCTGTGATATATCCTGCTAATTTCATTAGGGGACATATACTGAAGAAAATTCTTACTACCTGAATTAAGTTGAACATAAACAAATTGCAGATAATCGCTGGGCAGAGGAATCTTATTGTTTCCTCCTGTTGCATTGGTTGTGGTAATGATGATGGTTGGTCTTAAACGCAGTTCTCTTGCGTGTCTTGCCTCTGTTAAATCTATGAAATCATCGAGATAGCTCGTTAAATCTGTTCTGTTCAGATAGTTGGCTACTGCTGTTTTTAAGTTTGAATACGAATCTAGTGCCATTATAAATTTCCTTGCCAAATACGAAACGCCCTGTTGTCAGGATCATTCATCCATTTCTTAAATCGTTTCTTGTCCTTGATAGCTCCGTGAGGGTGCATGATTCCTTTCTTGGACAGTTGCTGAACAACCACCAATGGAATACTTGCTGCGTGATACCAATCCTTTTTCTTATTGTGAAACTCTCCCAAGTTATGCTTAATCTTGTTTTCTTCTAAAACAGGTTGAACATCTTGTGTGGTTTCTATGTGTATCTTACCCTCACCTTCATCACTATGAACAGTAGTTTGAGTAACCCCTGTATTCTCAATAGGTAATTTTTTACTCACTATTCAGACATCTCCGTTACTGATATTTGACCTGCTCCTGTCGCATACGCTGAAATGGTATCAGAAGGACTGACTTTGATTGTTATATCTCCATCAGCACTTAATAACATGCCATCTTTGCTTGCTGCGGTTCCCTCTACTTTGAAGTAACAATCAATAGTTGTTGAAATATTAACAACATTGATTTCCGCACTTATGTCGGTCGTTAAAACACCCGCACCAGAATGGTCCTGAACAGTATATTTAATTGGTCTATAATAATATACTCTTGCCATGATTTTCCTTATCTGCGAATGATGTAAGTCAAGTCTGCTGTAGTTGAGGCAGATTGTTCACCGTTACTTTTTAAGTTGATTGCATCTCCAGCCTCTAATTGTATGGTGCCACCAAGAGATAGTTCCACTCCTGTTTCATCGGCTGTTGCATCAGCTAAAGTTGCATCAACAGATGTATCCGAACCATTTTTCATAATGTCGAAAGTTGTCGTTGCATCAATAACTGTATGACAGTTAATCCAGACTGCTTTGAGTATTCCTCTATCAGGAATCACGCATACTGGACTTTCGTTATCTGCTGTTTGAATGGCAGTCATGTTGCCACCCATGATAAAATAATCGTTTAAAGTTCTCATAGTTTATTTCCTCTATCGTTCTGATCTTTCGATCTTCAATAAATAAGGGGCCTATGAAGGCCCCTAGGTTTCCTTAACTTAACCTAAAATTAAGAATTTGTTAAATCTGCAACAATACCTGATGCCGCTTCGTTGCGTGATACAAGACCACCTTCAACTAATAAGAGCATGTGAGTATTATCGCCAGTTTTTGCCAGTTCGTGAGTTTGGAAATTTCTCAAGAAATTGTAACCCCAGTATTCACTATCAAGAACAAATGCCGATCTATTCGACATGAACCTGTTAGGAACAACTGACATTTCTCCAAAATCTGAAACATAGACATCAACTGCCGCTATTACTGTTTTAGCAGGAACATCACGAATTGCCGTGCTGTTGCCTGTGAAAGTAGAAAGTTGTTGCTTGTTGAACGCACCAACCATGATAACATCAGGGTTTCCGCCAGAATCATAAGCCGCTTTAATAACTGCTTTTAATTGTGATTCTGCGAAAGCTCTTTGTGTACCATTAGTTCTGGAATCGGAACCATCTCCTGTGGGAGCTGCTCCGCCCGTACCTACACTTTGGTTAGTTGCGATCCAAGTCATCACTCCGCCAGTTCTTCGGGCTACGGTAGATGAACCTACCGCTTTAGCTGTGTTAGTGGCTGTGAGTGCAAATTCTACATCTCTCTTTAACTCCTTCGCATTTTTCGCAAGGAGATACGCTAATTCCGTAGTTCTTCCTGCTGCGTCTACTGCATCATCCGTACCTGTTACGATAAAGTTTTTTGCAGAGATTTGCGTGTAGTTATTTAACTCGGTTGTAGCGGTTGAAGCCGCACCCGTATAATCATCACCTTCAATTTTTAGGTTATCTGCCGCAGCAGCAAGTGAATCCGTTAACCATTTGAATTGAGTATTATGGGCTTTGCCTTTACCGCTCATCGAGAAAAATGGAGTTTCAGTAGGAGAGATGTTGTAGATGATATTCGCTAAATCCTCACGGATTCCCGACATATCATAAGTATCAAAAGTTCCACCTGGTTGTGACATTTGATTTTCCTCCTATGTGTTTATTTTTGTGAAGCCTCCAACCATGCTTTCATCGCATCTTTAGTCGCCTGGTTATTACCCCTGTTACTAAATTTGCGTTGTTGGTTTAAGGCCTTGTCCACTGATGTCATTTCCCCTTCATCTACACTATGAGATCGGCTCGTGCTTGCAACCTTGGGAACCTTCTTCACTTTCTTTCCATCTAACTTTGCTGTGCGTAATTGGTCCATTCGCATGGCATCATACGCCATCAGTACAGTTCGGTGGTCGGTAAGTGCGTTCAGTTCTTGGTCGCCAAAACCTTTTCTTTTCAAGAAATTCGTTAAGTCCCTTCTGGTTTTTTCCCCTTTAACGGGATCACCAAATATGGGTGCCTTCTCCGCTAACAACTCCTGTTCCTTTACAAGAACATTCTGAAGTTTTTGCTGATAGACTTCTTCGTTCTTACGCTTTTCTGATTGTAGCTCGGTTTTTATTTTTGCTTGAGCGTCCCTCTGTTTTGATATTTGAGCTTGCCTGCGGACATACTCGGCTGGGTCCTCATTGTAAATGCGATCCAATTCCGCCTCGTCCACTTTCGGCTCTACCATTTGAGATGAAAGTTCATTTAACCGTTGAACATATTTTTCTCTCTCTTGATTTGCCACATTCATCTGATCCATTATCTTCAATCGTTCATCCTCAACGGATTTACGATCTTCGGATAATCTTGCAGATTTTTGTCGGTAATCAGAATCTTTGG
>Ga0208010_1000035_pt1 | contig 41753 bp, 63 predicted proteins | sample 2_EtaG_FD_184074 | JGI IMG/M metagenome (GOLD analysis project Ga0208010, IMG submission 184074) | Marine viral communities from the Subarctic Pacific Ocean - 2_ETSP_OMZ_AT15125 metaG (SPAdes) (version 2) | ecosystem: Environmental > Aquatic > Marine > Oceanic | place: Pacific Ocean | collected... | reverse complement strand
CCAACCCCAACCAACCAACAACAGGACAACAACATGACCATACCCAAAACACACAACGATTACGACCGACTCAAGCGACAGCTTGGAGACGATGCCGTGCGACGGGTCGGCAAGCTTATCGCCGATGACTCAGAGACTCCCGGCCTCTCAGAGGTAGAGCCGGACGACCTGTTCGTCAGCATTCGCCCGCGCCTTGAGTTCTCCAGCCCTGTGTGGACTGGAACATACGAGGCCCCGCAGTGGTCCACCGTCGAGGTTCAAGACGGCGGCGGCTGGGTCTTCAGTGTGACCTACGACTGGACTCAATCGACCGTTACGGTCGAGTGTGTGTAACCCCCACCAACAGGACAACGACATGACCACCACCAAGATCATCACCGCCCGCGACTACACCGGCACCATCGAGCGCCGTGTCCCACGCCTGGGCATCGTCGAGTACATCGCCATCGCTGCTGATGGCACCGAGCAGACCGCCATCCGAGTGCCCGTCGCCAACGCTGGCCGACTGCGCGAGCGGTTCGACAAGCTGGTCCGCAAGGCCAACCGTCTGGGCTTCGAGCCTCCGGTGCTCACCAAGGTGGCGGACCTCTCCGTGCCCAAGCGCAACGAGGCCGACATCATCGAGTGGCACCGCTTCGGGCTGTACACCCTGGTCGCCAAGCCCGTCCACTTCAATGGCTGGGCCTTCGTCGCTGCCATCCAGCACATCGCCACCGAGGACGGCTACCGCAACGTGGTCCGCACCTCGCCCCGCTTCGAGGGTACTGCGGTCGACCCCATCATCCGCACATCGCGCCCGGTATGCGAGCACTGCAACACAGCGCGCAAGCGGAACGACACCTACGTCATCCAGCACGACGACGGCTCGCGCAAGCAAGTCGGTCGGCAGTGCCTCAAGGACTACGTGGGTGAGGCCACGGGCGCTGAGATTCTCCGCTCTGCTCAGTATGAGCGTGAGCTTGGCGACTTCATCGACGACGACTGGGGCACTGGCTCCGGTGGTGCCAAGGCTTGGGACGTGCGGACTGTGCTCGCCATCACCCTCGCATCGGTAGAGCTTCGCGGCTGGACCAGCCGGGGCAACGCCCGTGAGTACGGCTACCACGCCACTGCCGACCACGTGCTTGGCACCCTGACCGAGACGAAGGACGAGGAACAGCGTCGAGCTTGGGACCAAGAGGGCCTGAGCTTCGTGCCCCCCTGGGGTGACGCCGAGCGCGAGCAAGCCGACACCATCATCGAGTGGACCGAGGCCATCGCTGACGACACCGACAGCGACTACCTCTGGAACCTCAAGGTGGCCTGCTCCCTGGGTGGCATCGCCTACCGGGAACTTGGCATCGTGTGCAGTGCGGTCGCTGCCTACGAGCGGCACGTCAAGGGTGAGCGGCTGCGCCGCGAGCGTGAGGTTGCCGCTAAGGTGAGCGCCGCCATCGGCAGGGCCGGTGATAAGATTGGCCGGAAGCTATCCGCTGCGGACAAGCGCAAGGGTGCCGAGGCCCACGCTGCACTGACCGTCACGGTCAGCGACACCCGCCTGTTCGATGGTGAGTATGGCACCAGCGAGTTGGTCTCGATGACCGACGCCGATGGCAACGTGCTCAAGTGGTTCGCCTCCGGGCGGGCCAACTCCGACGACGGCGAGCGGGTGACGGTGGGTAGTACCTACACCCTGGTCGCCACCATCAAGGGCCACGGCGAGTACCGTGGCGTGACTGAAACCAAGGTGAACCGCTGCGTCCTGACTCCGGCGCAGTGACTTCACCGGCCCCCTTCGGGGGGCCACCCACCTTCAACAGGACAACGACATGACCACCCCGATACCCGAAGCCGTCCAGCAAGTAGCCGAAGCGTGGCGAGCCAACGCCCAAGCGGCGGGCCTGCCCGCTGATGCTTGCTGCGTCGAGTACGACAGCCAAGAAGCACGCGCCCACTACGGGCCGTGGTACCGCGACTCCTGGGGAGACTCCGACCGCGACATTCTCGATCAGGACGAGTACGCGCCAGCCTGGACTGTTTGCTGCAACTATGAACGGGTCAGGTCCAGCCTGACCTACTTCCCCTTCGATGGTCGCTGGCTTCACTACGTGTGGGGCCGTGAGTCCGCCAACCTGATCAAGGGCGGGACCGTCGAAGCCGTCGCCAACGCTGAGATTGTATACACAGGCTGAAAGAATCTTCACTCCCCCACTTGCCTAACCTCATGCCGTACTTACATAAGTGTGGCAACCAACAACAGGACAACATCATGGCCAAGAAGAAGTTCGACCCCTACCAAGTGATCACCGACTCCATCATCGACGCGCTGGAAGCCGGTACTCCGCCCTGGCGTGCTCAGTGGAAGGGCCTGGGTGGCTCCGGCCTGCGGCCCATCAGCGGTGGCAGCGGCAACCCCTACAACGGCATCAACGTCCTGCTCTGCTGGCTCGCGGCCATGGAGAACGGGTACTGGTCCAACGTGTGGCACACCTACAAGGGAGCCAAGGGCAAGGGTGGGCAGGTTCGCAAGGGTCAGAAGGCATCCGTCCGCATCGTCAAGTGGCTGTGGTTCCCCAAGAAAGATGCCAGCGGCAACGTGGTCATTGGCAAGGACGGTGAGCCTAAGAAGATCGGATACCCCAAGCTGACCCCAGCCTGGAACGCCTGCCAGATTGAATGGGAGGAGGGCAGCGAGCACGCGCCTGGTCCTGCCCCCACGGTCGAGGACCACGACGGCTCACAGCTTGGCGACAACTACGCCGAGGCCAAGCGGGTACTCGACGCATGGCACGAGGTGGTGCCCGTCACGTATGGTGGCAACCGCGCCTACTACTCGCCAAGCGACGACCGCATCCAGCTTCCGTGCTTCGAGCAGTTCGAGGATGAGGCTGCCTTCATCTCGGTCGATGCCCATGAGTGTGGGCACAGCACCGGGCACGAGGACCGCCTTGACCGGAAGTTCGGCAAGCGGTTTGGCGAGGAGGCTTACGCCTTCGAGGAGCTTGTGGCTGAGTTGACGGCTGCCTTTCTCGGCGCTGACTTCGGCATCAGCCAGCCCACCGAGCCCCGGCCCGACCACGCCAGCTACCTGGCCTCGTGGCTCAAGGTACTCAAGGGCGACAAGAAGGCCATCATCACCGCCGCATCGCAGGCGGAGAAGGCGGCCAAGCTCATCCTTGAGAACGCCGGGGTGAGCAGCGAGGCCGAGGAGCAGGACGCCGCCATGGCAGCCAAGTAAAGCATAGGTGGGGGGCCAAGCCCCCTACCTCACCACCCAACAACAACAGGAGCAACATGAGCAGCATCATCTTCACTGCCGTCTTCCTTGACCTCACAGCAGAGGAAAAGGACGGCCTCCTTGGACACTTTGAATGGGCCATGCCTGATCGATTCCTCGATCACATGACCATTGAGTTCCGCCCTGCCCCTGGAGCGGCTGATACTGTGCTTGCCAACGAGGGCCACGAGGTCAACCTCAAGGTCATCGGCAAGCTTGAGACCGAGGACATCCAGGTCTTCGTGGTTGAGCCTGACGCCCGCTTGAGCGAGGCCGGTATCGAGGTTGCCAACGCTGTGCCTCACATCACCGTGGCGACTTCCGGCTCAGAGGTCCGACCGTTCCACAGCAACGCGGCCCTGCGGGAGCACGGCTTCGTTGCCTTGGATGAACCCTTCACCCTCAAGGGAAGGCTTGGTGCTTTCCACTCAGGATAACAAACAATCTTTGTTGCCTGACTTGACCATCACTCTACCCGTCCCTATAATCTTAGGGCAACAGGAGAACAACATGACCGACCTCATCATTCAGATCCCCATCACAACCGACTGCGACCCCAGCGTGCTGCTTGACCTTGCCATCGAGTTGGGCGAGCAGGCAGCAGCAGAGGCCACCGAGTACGGTGACGGCGACGAGGCAACAGTAGACGAGCAAGCGATCCTCGTCCGCCCGGCTGGACCTACGAGCCTGGAGCGTGACCTGCTGGCTGCGCTGGTCGGTCTACTCCAAGACCCACAGTGCCCACACGATTCGGCAGCCGCCTGGGCGGAAGCCCATGAGGCAGTAACCAAGGCAGGAGGTGCCAAGTGAAGGTCTGCCCGAACAACCCAACCCACAAGACATTCGTTACCAGCGCCACCGTCATACAAGACTGGCTTGTCGATGGCGAAGGTAACTTCATCGAATGTGTCGATGATCTCGTTGATGTTTTTCACAAGCCGGACGTCGACAACGTTTGGTCATGCGCTGACTGCGGCGCGGAAGCCAAGGCAGGAGGTGCCAAGTGAAGATCGTATGCAACCAGTGTGGCTCATCCAACGTGCAACTCATGGCGTGGATTGACCCCAACAGCAACGAGATCATCGACGACGTTGGACCCTGGCAATCCAAGGACAACAACTACTGCAACGACTGTGACGAGCACGTTGCGCTAACCCGAGCCACCGATGGAGGTGCCAAGTGAACAAGACAACCGAACAGCTTGTGGAGTGGGTGAGCACCTTGGTCGCTGCAACCGACCCAATCGTCTACGCAGAGAATGGGCCCGCTATTCGAGGGGCAGAACGAGCCCTTACCAACCGGGGCCTCGACCTGAGTGAGCATCTGCGCGGAGGCGGCTACGACTGGCAGTCTCTTATCTCTGCGCTGGGCGTCGAGCCAAGGGACTACTTCGACTACCACGGATGGCCGTGGGGAGGTGCCAAGTGAACAAGTACCAATATCTATATATCCTGCAAGGGGACTATGGCTACGGTGACGGCTGGGAAGATTTGTGTGCGTCTGAATCCCGGCGCGAGGTGCGAAACGATCTCAAGGCGTACAGAGAAAACGAGGGTGGTTGCTACCGAATCATCCAGCGGCGCGAGCCAAACCCCGAGATGATTGAAGAAGAACGAGCCAAGGCAGGAGGTGCCAAGTGAGCCAGCCAAAGTCGCCTGAGTTCAACCAGGCCCCGAAGCATGAGCACTCGTACTGCTCATGCCCACGGTGCGGGTACTCCCAAGAGGATGCCGACGACCGGCACGATGAGGGCAAGGCCGACAGCCCACACGTCTGGTTGCTTGAGTACATCGAGCAGCGAGAGGATGGCGTAGCGGTTGTCTGGTGCCAGTACGAGTGTCAAAAGTGCTTCGACCATGGAGTGTTCAGCGTCATGGGACCACGCACACTGAATGACCTGGAGCGCAAGCAACGGGACGCAATCAACAAGGCAAGAGGTGACAAGTGAGTGCTTATTCCAGGGTAGTAGCCCAGCGTGACGAGATGGAAGAAGAGTACAACGAGGAGGTGCTCAAGGTACACCGCCTCAAGGCAGAGCGGGACGACCTGCTGGCTGCGCTGGAAGGCGTGATGGACATGCTTGACCTTTGCCAGCACACGGGCTCCATCCCCGAGCGTCTCGCCAACCTCGACACGTGGAAGGATCGGACTGAATCCGCGAACGCGGCCATCACCAGCGCCAAGGCAGGAGGTGCCAAGAGAACTACAACCACCAGACAAGGACTACCATGAACCTCCAAGACCGCAAGACACTTGTAGCGCAAGCCGGGGAGGTTGCCCGCGATGCCGCACGCAGCGTAGGCAAGCCCGCCAAGCACGACCATTTCCTACACAACCGTTTCCCCTTCGATCTCTGGTGGGCTAACCACCCGCTGGTCGTGGCTGCTACCAGCCGAGTGCAAGCAGCGCGCCCTAACTCGCGCTTCGGCTTGACCTACTACCGCACGGGGAAGCGCGACCCGGATACCAACAAGCCAATGCAAGAGCTAAGGTTGAGAAGCGTAATAGTCCGGCGTGCTTGGGACTCTGCCTACACGGAGGCACGTCAGCAGATTCGGCAAGCCGAGCAAGCCGAGGCCGAGCGGGTAAGCCGCGCCGCGCCTAAGATGCTGGAGACCCTGCGACACTTGGCTGAAGTGTGCGTGCGTAACGCTGACGGCTCGCTAAGTCTTGGCACCTACGAGGTTGAGCTTATCGAGGAAGCGATAGCCGCGACTCAACCCTAACCGCTACGGGGGAGCGTATCCCCCGCCACCTACCAACCTACCAAACCTATCCACCTACCAAGGGATCACCATGTCAAGTATTGGAACCGCCTACTTCCCCACGATCGCAGCAGCCGTCGCCTACTACAAGCCATACGGCTACACCAGCGAAGACGACAACGGTGTAACGAGAGACAACACAGCCAACGCGGTCAAGTACAAGATCGACACGGGGCTAATCCATATCGGTAAGCCGCCAACGAAGGAAGGCGAAGAGGCTTACATCGTAAACGAGCAGCCCGGTCGCCGTTACTTCATCATCACCGACGGAGGTGAGTGATGGCTACCTGGATTGACTGGAAGGGCAAGCTGCCCACTGGGTATCAGGCCGCGAGGCGAACACGAGAGAACAGGAGTCAGATATTTGGGGACAACCTGCATGTCATATCCGAGAAGCGCACGGATGAGGAGACCCGTGGCACCGACAAAGTGTGGCGAACGCTCTGTGGGGTTGAGGTTGAGGATACGGTCGACGAAGAGAACTGGAGAACAGAGTGTGAGTTGTCGGCATACGATCTGCCGCCGTTCCCCGATGACATGAAGGTCTGCCGCATCTGCAATGCGCGAAAGCGGAAACTGCCCACGGGAGGTGAGTAATGGCTACAGCAACAGCGACAATCACGTTCAAGCTCGACCAAGAGGACTTCGATGGCATCATCGAGATGGCAGGCTACGGCGTCGGCTACTGGGCCTCGCACATGGAGAGCACCGACAAGGGGTGCCACTTCACTGAGGACGAGACAGGCAAGAAGTTCTTCATCACACCCGAGATGGTGGAGAAGGCAGCACTGGACCTGCACATCAAGTCTCCGATGAACGACTACTACCAGAGCGCCATCAAGCATCTGGTTGTCAATGGCGAGGCCAGTGACGTGGGCTCTGACATAGCCGACGCGATTGTACAGCAGGCTTGCTTTGGCGAGGTCATCTACGGATGACGCGTGTCCGCCAGGCCGATTGAACTTGTCCCTATAGATGAGAGGTTCATGTCGGGACCTTTTTCCAAACCCGTACCCAATACCGAAGGAGGTGAGTGATGGACGCAATAGGTAGGTTGGCGGCGTGCGCCGCAGATGCAGTGGGCCGCAACCCCAAGGAAGGCTGGCAGGATTCTTTGATCCGCGCCTGTGATGACGTTGAGGAAAAGTACGACAAGCTACTGGCTGCGCTGCACACATGCCTGGAGATTGTCGAGCTTGAGTACGCCCACGACCCGTGCCCCGAAGACCTGCCCTCATGGGCCAAGGCGATTGCAGCAGCCAAGACAGCTATCACCCAAGCCACCGGAGGTGCCAAATGAGGCCCAATAAGATTGAAAAGCTCCAGTTGTGGGGCATCAACGGTGGGAGTCCAAGTCTGGAAGCCACTGGGTGAGCATCGAGTCAGTGACCATCGAGTAACCCCCAACCCAAAACAACAGGAGCAACAACATGAACACAACAAGATTCACCCTACCGCTTGGCGTCTGGGACGACTCACCGAGAGAGCTTGAGTTCACAGAGAACAAGATGGGCGTCAAGGTTACGGTATCGCTTCGGCCATACCTTGACCTTGACGTTAGCTCATACGGATACGGAAGCGCACACAAGGCAGCCATCCAGAATGTGCGCAGTCATATCGTGTTGCTTGGCGATACAATCAGGGCATTGCGCCGCAACTTCAGCATGTCGGGTGGGTCAACAATCCATTCCGCAGATGACCTTGAAGACCTGATGTACTACATCGAAAAGCAACTCTGGCCGCTGTGCATCATGGAGCCCGGTGAGTTCAACAAGCTCAGAGAGCAGGCCCTTTCTGAAATCTCCACTGACCAACCAATGACCAACCAAACAGCACCCGACGAAAACCCAGGTTAAACGCCGGGAATGAAGAGAGTTGAAAGAAAGTGGTTGCCGCCAGGCAGCCGGTGTCTACATTCTTGAGGCTGGGCAACCAGCACTAACAACAGGAGAACAGCCATGTATGACGGACCAACAGAACACGAGTGGGTGAACCGCCCTGACGGGAGCATCAGCTACGCGGTCAACGAGTACCCGGACGGCACCTTTGACGTGAGCATCTACGGCGAGCCGGGCCAGGGTGTGGGCGAATACTCGCCGCGATTCGAGTCTATTGACGAGGCCCGTGAGTGGGCAGAAGCGAACCAGTATAAGGGAGGTGAGGGATGAAGCGACTCAGATACGAGTGGGACATTGAAGATATCGACGAGGACGGCACCATCAGCGACCACCACCACCGAGACAAGCTGAGTGAGTTCTTTGAGTTGGGGTTTGCGGATGACTTCGCCGCCGCACTCAAGGGCTTGGGATGCCAACTGGTGCTGGTCCGCGACACGGTGGATAAAGATTACGGCATTGTCTTCCGGTCGTGGGCCTACGTGGAAGACGGCAAGCTGCCCGTGTTCTCACATGACGGATGCGGTCGCCGCGCTGCCAAGGTTCCACAGCGGTTCCACAGGGAGCTTGCCTCAACCCTGAAGAAGACAGGAGGCGAGTCATGAGTTGGGGCAAGTACGAAGTTCAGATCATCACATCGAAGACAGCCCCCGATGCACAGGCCGCGCTGAGTGATGTGCTGCATGACATCAAACGCAAACCAGCCTTCGGTGCCATCGTCAAGAACACACAGACAGGCGAGGTCGTTGCCATCGACATCGTGACCCGTGAAGTGTTCGACAGATGGACTGACACCAAGGTCGTGGAGGTGGCGTCATGAGCAAATCAATAGAGTTTGCAGTGTCTCGGTACCGAGGAACCAGGCACCCCGCTTATTGCAAGATGGAGGTGTCATACGTTCTGGATGGCAGTGAGCGAGGCTTTCACATCACTGCATGCAAATGGATTGAGTACGGAGACGGTCGCACACCTGAAGTCTGGGACAGCGAGATGGATGATCTTGGCAACGAAATAGCCAAGGTGCGCGGGCGAGGTGGCAAGTGAGCGCCAAGAACCCCCGTACACTGGCAGAGCTAAGGGCAGACCCACGTGTGCTATCAGTCCACCAGGAGATTGACGGCTACGGTGACACCGAGCAGGAGCAAGAGGCACCATCGTGGTGGGTTGGACTGAGAGAAGGCCTGATTACTAGCAGGGGGACTAACTCCATCCACACCAAGACCATAGCCGAGGCATGCGCTGAGATGCGCGACGTGGAGGTGGTGTCATGAGCAAGCCAACCGCTGATACCAGCACCCCAACGTGGCAGGGTGGGCCACGCACCTGGAGGGGAAGCCCTCCACTCAAAGGAGTAAAGGACATGGAATCAATCCAGATTGAGAACATGCCTGGCACATTCATTGAGGTCATCGAAACGTCCACTGCTGGCTACATCGTTGGCGTCATCCACATCGAGGAGTCGGTGTTGGTTGAAGCCACAACCACAGAGGACTGGAGCACGAGGATTGCGGGGGGGGCCTACGCCCTGCACGACCTGCTTCTCCAGCTTTTTTGGCTCACTTCTGAAAAGGTATCATCCTACCTAGAAAGAAGCGTGCAGATGCCCGGTGACCAAGCCAAGGTAGAGTTTCTTCAGCAACTGATGAGCGACCTTTCTGACCTGCGTCAGACAGAGACCATCAGAGCCAACGCTGCCGCCGAGCATCAGGCCCGGCAGTAGACCAGGCTGGGCCGCTGATTCGCAGCAGTCAGCGGCCCCGCCCGCACCAACCGATAACAACCCTCACCGGGGGCGCAAGCCCCCACCCCAACAACAACAGGACAACAACATGACACGAATCACATCCACTTATCGCCGCTACTCCCGCCGCCGTCACCTCCGCACCTTTGGGGGTGCATGATGCCGCGTTCACTATGGGCAGACCCCGATGGGGTCGAGTGGGACTTGGATGACCGTGACCTTGATCACATTCATCACAGCAGCGGACCCCCGCCAGAGTCGGAACCAGACGAGTGGTTCGGTGAGGAAGACGACAAGGAAGAGGAAGCGCAACGCCAACTCAAGACAACCCGCGAGATCCGCGAGGAAGAGCACGCCAAGGGAGGTGAGTGATGCCCGCTGCCCTATCTGACCAACCACCACAGCGAACCTAAACAGGAGAACCACGTGATACAAACCGAAACACACGTTGCACGCAAAACTATGTTCATCGGTGACGAAGAGATAGAAGTCACAGTCACAATGGACATCGTCGTGGAGACGCCGACATTCGATTCACCAGGCGGATGGACCCTTAAAAGGTGGCACGCCTGCGATGAGAACGAAGACGATGTTGAGGTCGCTGAGTGTGAGATAGAACGCTTGGCGGGCGATGCGCTATCGTCAGGGCGCTCACTCAAGTGTGCTCGCCCAATGACATGACATACCCTCCCCAAAGGGACGGCGCGGGCGGCGTCGTGGGCTGAACCGGAGACCTGCACCTCTGGATCGCCACCGCCCAATCTCAACAACAGGCAACTAAACCAAGGAATCACACGATGGAAAGAACACACATGCTTGTCGTCCTCAATGACGAGAAGACCTACAGCAACATGGAGGGCACCATCTTGGTACTCTGCAATCAAGAGCAGGTCGATGCTGCGGACGCATCAGGTGACCCGCTGGATGCACACAAGGCCGGGGCCATCGCCATTGATCTTGCTGGCCTCATCCGTGTAGCGGTCAAGATGGGAGCGCTTGCTCCATACGAGAACCCGCCGCAGGGTTGGGCCGACGTGGTGCCCGAAGAGTGACGGCTTCTCTCTGCCGCCGCATGCCCGACTTGACTCACGTGGGTGTGGCGAATACGATAGGTATACCGAATAACACCACAACAAGACGACCGCTCAATAGGAGGGAGGATGTCAAACATAAAAGAACTGGTTGCCGCTGCGGATGGCGCGACCGCTGTTTTTCTTGCAGTAAAGCACGACAAGCAGCTTGCTGGAACAGTAACTCGAACACAGAAAGGCACGCTCCACCGTGAAGGTAGGCCGCTTGGGGACAACGACCTCGCCAGCATACTTGTCTACCTGACCGGAAAGTATGGCATCAAGCCAAGCAAGTGGGAGCTAATGTCGGGACTGATAGCAGCATCGCAAACAAACAGAAGGCGAACAAAACGCAGGCCACCAGAACCGCAGTTCATTCAACAAGTAGAACAATGGCTCAAGGGTCATTCTCCATCAGCAGGCAATCTAAAGATCACAACAGAGAGGATAGCAAAAGACATAGCGAAAGAAGAGTTCGAGGCCAACGCGCGCGGCGTGGAAATGAGAATCGCTGGCGCACTCAGGGCTCTCGGTATGCAGTCAAGACGAATCATGGTGAACGGAACAAGGCGTTACCGGTGGTTCCCGACTAAAATAACTTGACGAAGTCAGGCATAGTGACTAAGCTCTCAGAGCAAGCAACAACAACAACAACAGGACATGACATGAACAACCTCACACCAGAAGAAGTTCTCGCCATAATGAAGGCGGTATCAACCAAGGAGTCCAAGGAGGCCCGCAGCGCTATAGAGAATGACTCTCAAGTCGAGGTCAATACTCTTGTTCGAGTCAAGGGTATTCTCAAGCGAGGCCAAGCCTTTGATTCCAAGGGCACCAGCCGCATCCCGTGGAAGGTAGCCATTGCCCTGCTGCTCAAGCGCTCAGGCGTGACGGGCCCTGGCTCCATCGAAGTGCTCACGGAAGCTATCCGCGATGCCGTGGCGATGGACACGAAAGCCAGGGACAAGCTCTTGGAAGAGGATGGCATTGGTGATGCGCTCCAGATTGTGAACAAGGAGCTTTGTGAGAAGCTTCCGCCCATCCACAAGGACGGGAACATTAGCTTTACCGCGCAGGTGGTGGAGGCAGTTCGGCAGCCCACATTGGTGACTGACGAGGAAGACAGCAACAACGAATCCGGCACTGAAGCCGCGAAGTAGGAGGCCACTATGGCACACAAGAGAACCGGCAATAAGGTGAATGCACAAGACTTCATCACCGCTTGGCAAACCGCCGAGTCAGTGGAGGAGGTTTCAGAGAGGCTGGGTATGACCAAGAGCGCTGCGATGACGCGAGCCAGCAACTACCGCAGGGTCCATGACATACCGCTCAAGAAGTTCTATCGGTCCAGCAGGCTGGACAAGCAAGCGCTTCGTGAGCTTGCCGCCTCACTCGCAACACACGCGAAATAGTCAATAGGTCGGGGAAAGACCGGGGTGCATCCTGTGCCCTTGGACCCAGCAGGGAGGCTTGTGGGTGGTCGAATAGAAGCCTCATTTATCCTGCCCACAGGCAGCAATCAACTAACCCCCAACCAGGCCCCTTCGGGGGCCGCAGAGGGACAACGTGACTGCATACGAAACATGGAAGGAACGTCTAAGCGCGTTTGTGAAAACGTGGAGAAAGGAAAACCCGGAACACTACGTGCAACGCATGCTTGACGGGAAAGAGTGGGAGCGCTGTCAACTGGATTGGCACACGCGCAAGGACGATGCGATCCAGAAGTGGAAAACAGAAAATCCCGCGCCCGCATTGACCCATCAGGAACAACAAGATCGGGACGCTATCAACGCGGCGCTATGTCAACTCCAAGGGGGCAACAAATGAGCAACCCACTACAACCGGGCTGCCTGTATGGCATCGACGAAGACACCCGACAAGACCAACTTAGACGGCTACGGAGGACAGCGAGCGAAGCGTGGCTGGACCATATCAGTGGCGAGGGTTTGGATTATCTGGGCATGAATGAAACCGCGAAACGGAAATACTCAAAACGCCGTCAAGCATTCATGGACCAATACAACGGAGGGTCAGGCATTGATACGTCGGGTTGGCTCAAGAACGAGAAGGCGCTCCATGAATCTTACAGCGAGTGGGTCAAGCGAGACAGAGACCGGGAACGCCATGCAGAGGCAACCATCGTATCCCTGCAAGGTCAAGTGGAGGCGCTGCTGTTGGACTATCGCCAGCTTTTTATGAGGGCGGCCAAGCTGGAAGCGGAACTCAAGCAGCTACGCGGCGACGAGTAAGTGATGGAAACAAAACGAGCCAACGCAGAATCGGCGGCAGCCAATCGAGTCAATACAATGCCTGCCATCATGGCCCTGGTAAAGTCCATGGGCGGCAGCTTCCGACAAGCCAGTAAAATCATGGGCGCAAACTACTCTACGCTTTGGCGTCAGAAGGAAGGCAAGAAGAACTGCCCGTCACTGGACGCGCTGGTTTTGTACGCCAACAGAGTGTATGCCAGAACCGGCATTAAAATGGTTGTGACGGTCACTCCTGACATGAGCCTTTACTACACACTCACTGATAGCCATGATGAATCGTCGTTTGGTTGAGCCTTGGTAGCACGCTACCAATAGATCGCCCGCAAGGACTGATCATCTTTGCACCTCTTACGAGGTGACTTCGCACGCCAAAAGCCGGGGGCCCCCATGTGGATTGAGCAAGCAAGACAAGTCTCTCTAAAAGCAGCAGCAAAGGCAGTTGGGCTAACTGTTGCACGGAATAGCCTGGCACCCTGCCCAATGTGTATAGCCGTCACCCGTGGAAGTAGCGATAAGCGTGGGCCGATAGGCTTCACCAGAGACGGCTATGGATGGATGTGTCACCATTGCGGGGCCAAGGGTGACGTTGTTGACCTGATCTCAATCAACACTTGCGGAAATCTTTTCCGAAACATCAACAAAGACCAGCAATCAACTGTTCGAGACTGGTTTTCAGAACGTGGCGCTTGCCCCGGCTCCAGTGGGGCCGACTATATCAAGCCGACCAATAAGCTTCTGCCAAAGCGTGATGAACGGCAGCCAGAGCAACACAACGAACGCCCACCACAGGACGAGTTGCAGCGGCTTTGGGCAGCCACCCTCTCAATAGTGGACGGCCTTGACCTACCGCCAAAGTTTTCCAACCCACTAAACGACTGGATGATTCGTCGAGAGTTTTCACCGATCCTATGTGCGCGACTAAACCTTGCCCGCGTCCTGCCATGCCCAACAGACTACACGTGGCCGGGGTGGTGGCCACGGTCTTGGGCCGTAGACTACAGATTAGTCCTCCCAGTCTACGAGATGGACGGGACATTTGCCAGCATCCATGGCCGCACTTGCGCCGATGGGGCCGGAAAGCCGAAGACGCGGTGGCCAAAAGGATACAGGGCGGGAAGCCTTGTTATGGCGAACCGCAAGGCGGTTAAGATGATGCGTGGTGATCCTATGGATTTCGGTGAGGATGTTCCAGGCTTAATGGTCTGCGAAGGTTTTACCGACTTTCTTCGAGCAACGCTTACTGCTATGAATGAAGGGCTCGATTTACCGATAATCGCCGGAACATCGGGCTGTTTCAGGCAGCTAAAAAACCTAAAAATCCCCAAAAACCTAAACATCTTTATTGCTACTGATGCTGACAAAGCAGGACACGAGTACGCCGAGATCATTGCCAAGCAACTCGCTGACCACCCTGTTTATAGAATGCCGATGAGTGGTCAGGAGACCTGATGTCAGACTTGGATGAGACCCTACGTGGAAATCAAACACTACGAAACATGCTGAAGCTATCTGTTGTTCAAGGGTCCGTTACTGGAGACAATCCAGACGACAAGGCGTATCTGGGGGACGATGACCCCGACCCAGCCGCACTCAACAGGCTGGAGCAGTACAAGGACAAGCAAGGCAACCTAACTGGACAAGCTAAGGCCAGCCGCCGAAACATCTTCCTCATCCTGACCTACGACAAGAGATGGAAAACACGCATCTGGCTCAATGATTTTGCCGGTTCACTCATGATTGATGACCGTGAGTATGAAGACGTGGACGACACGGAAATCATGCTGTGGCTCGACCAGGTGTATCAGATGAAAGTCGGAACCGAAGCCGTCAAAGAGATGACCTCGTTTGTTGGCAACCGAAACAAGAAAAATCCTCTTCACGATTGGTTAAATCAGAAGCATTGGGACGAGACATCCAGGCTCCACGACTGGATAATCAAGGCTACGGGCTGTGAAGATACTGAGCTTCATCGAGAGATAGGGCGGAGATGGCTTATCCAAGCGATAGCAAGGGCAATGACGCCCGGCTGCAAGGCCGATTGTGTCTTGATACTTATTGGAAAACAAGGGGCAAAGAAGAGCACTTTGCTCAGGACGTTGGCGTCCACGCGGTTCTTTGCTGACACCCCTATCGACATCGGGTCACCCAACGCGTACACCCAGATTCGTCGCGCATGGATCTATGAGGTAGCTGAACTTGACTCTGTTCGGCGGTCAGCTAACTCGGCAACCAAGGCTTTCTTGAGCGCTCAAGAGGATGTCTACCGCCCAGCCTATGGCCGACACGCAGTGACTGTAAAGAGGCACGTCTGCTTTGCGGGGACAACTAACGAGGCCCAGTTTATCAATGACCAGACGGGGTCGCGTCGGTACTGGCCCGTCAAGGTTGGGGATATTGATATCGAGTGGGTTGCAAGAAACCGCAACCAACTGTGGGCAGAGGCCATCATAGAGTTCAACGCTGGTGAAAGGTGGTGGCTTGAGGATGAGGTATCCAAATCTCTTTCAGAAGAGAGCGAGCAATACCGTCACGTAGACCCATGGATGGAGCGCATCTCTGACTGGCTGGTCGGAAACTCAGCCTCAGTCACTACAAGGAACATCTTGGAGAACGGGCTGAAGCTTGAGGCTAACCAGATGACCAGAAGCGCAGAGATGCGTATCGGTGAAGTGATGCGCGACCTTGGGTATGAGCGCAAGAGGGGCCGTAAGGGTGGTAAACGTATTTACGAGTGGCGATCGAGAGAGAAAGTAATCGAGATTCCTTTTGGTGAAACAGGTAAATGGTGAAAGCATGAATGAAAACCTTTGTGTGATTGGTGGGGCCAAGTTTCTCCCACCAAACAGCCCGGCAGTACAGCGGGTCAGAAACAAGCTGAAGCTTCCAAACCCGGCCTACAGGCAGGCACAGGCCCTACGAAACAGGGGCAAGTGGGTCACCATGCCAGACGCCCACATCAACGGGTGTCAGGAGATCCCACCGGAGCACCCATGGGCCGGTGGCTTGTCCGTGCCACGGTGCGTGGACTTGTCCGCCTATGGTCTGGAAATGCGAGACATGAGGGGCGCACCAGACGCTGACCCCATCAAGCTGCGGTCAAGCATCAACCTTCGTGACTACCAGAAGGACGCGGTGCATGCGTGGTCCATGGCTGGCGGTGAAGGTGTCATTGTTGCCCCTTGTGGTGCTGGCAAGACCGTCATGGGTCTCGCCGCTGCAACTAAGGTCGACACAAAAGCCCTTGTGCTGGTCCACACCCGCGACCTTGCATCTCAGTGGCTTGATAGGTGCCGACAGATTCTTGGCGTAACAGCGACCCTCTACGGGGGCGGGAAGAAGGACGACTCAGGCCGAATCGTTATCGCCACGTTCCAGACGCTGGAGCGTATGCGCTGGTCTGAGCGCTATCAGTGGGCCAAGCAGTTTGGTCTGTGCATTGTGGATGAAGCACACCATGTTCCTGCCACAACCTTCTGTGCCGTTATGGTTACCGTCCCTGCGCGATACCGGCTGGGGCTGACCGCCACGCCAAACAGACCAGACGGGCTGACAGACCTGCTGCATTGGCACTTGGGGTCGGCGGTGTTTTCTATCGACACAAAGATGCTGGCCGCTGATGGCCAAGTGGTGGCACCACGCATTGAATGGCTCAACACAGGGTGGGAGCCAGAGAAGAGAGGACAGGAGTGGCCGAAGCTCATTACACAGATGACCACTGATGAAGATAGAAATGTTACCATCGTACACCGGGTCCTTGCTGCGGTGGATGATGGCAGGCAGGTCTTGGTTCTTTCTGACCGGGTAGACCACTGCATATTCCTGGCAGAACAACTCTCTGAATACAGCCTAAAAGCTGTTGCATTTATTGGTAGTGTTCCAAAGAAGAAAAGAGAAGCGATCTTAGAGCAAGCCAACGCAAGAGAAATCGATGTCATTTGCGCCACAACCGTTGCTGATGAAGGGCTCGATCTTCCGGGCCTGGATACCGTCATGTTGACTACTCCATCAAAAGCCCTCAACCGTGTGCAGCAACGGATCGGTCGCGTCATGCGCCCGCACCCTGATAAGAAAGAGCCCATGGTGATTGATCTTGTTGATGAGCCGGGCTCTCTCAGAGGAATCGCACGAAAGAGATTAAAGCTTTATACTCGTCTTGGATGTAGGTGAAAAAATGCACGAACTGCTGAAGCTGTTACCGGAAGGATGGTCAATCACCCCAACAGAAAAGGGGTGGACCATCCGTGATGATGAAGACGATGTTATCGCTGACGGCCCAACTATGAAAGAAGTGAAGCGCATCCTCAATATCGAGTTTGCGCTTCAACAGACGTTTGCGGCCCTCCAGTTCGCGCAAAACCTGCGCGAGATCCCAGAGGCATAACGCTACTTCTTTGCTGTGGACTTCTTAGCAGCAGGCTTCTTAGCAGCAGGCTTCTTGGCAGGTGCCTTCTTGGCAGGTGCCTTCTTGGCGGGTGCCCTGGCAGCTTTAGCCTTAGCGGCAGCAGCGGCCTTAGCGGCAGCAGCGGCAGCGGCATTCATTGCATCGATGTGCAAGAACAGCTTTTTAATAATGCCCAGCACGTCAGGCGTCCTGCTTTGAAGTGACCGCTTCAGATCACGAAGTTCAATATCAGACAACAGCATCATTCCTCCTTATTTGGCGATGCTTTCGCTTAAAAAGACCGGGCCAGTCCCGAACCTTAACCCTGCTTCCAGTTGCATCCTCAACCGCGATAGCAAGAGCAAGGGACGGTACAGACCGGCCACTCTCCAGATCCCTCAAATAAGGAATCGAAATGTTGAGGCGTCTCTGAGCAAGATAATCGTTAATCCATCGACAGAAAGCAACGCGAGTGTTTTTGCCAGGCAAACTCTCTCGATAGTCTCTGATGTTCATGACAACACCCCTGCAACACTAAATACAATATCGGACAAAACTTGTCCAACTCAGGGTGATGGTATTGACATCACTTCTCCGCAAGAGTAGCTTCGTTCGGTGGGGAATGACATGACTACAGATCAACAGGCACCAACCATCGGCAGTAGCAGCATTGCCGCCATCCTTGGCCTCTCTCCTTGGGCTGGCCCGTGGGACGTATGGGCCAGACTTATGGGTCTTACAACGTCTAAGGGGAGCAGGGCCACACTACGAGGCCACATCCTTGAACCGGCCATTGCAAACTACTATGGCAAGCAGAATGATTGCGAGCTTACCCCCGGTCCAGCATATGAAGAAACCCCAATCATCGGGCCTGAGTCATGGATGCACGCAAGGCCGGATCGATTTGCAAAAAAAGACGAAGAAGAATGGTTGGTTGAAATCAAGTCAACCAGAACATTTAAGGATGGGTGGGGGCAGCCTGGAACGCCCAATGTTCCGCAATACTACGCAGCCCAATGCCTCTGGCAAATGGCGGTGACAGGCCACAGTCGTACAGACCTTGCCGCGTTTGCAACAATCTCCGATGAGTTTCGCGTGTTCACCCTTCATCGGGACGAGGGCCTGGAAAAGAAGATTGTGGACTACGCGCGGGACTGGTACGAAAAGTACATCACTGCAATGACCCCGCCAGAAGTAGATAGCTCCAAGGGCTGTTCGATTGCTCTTGGTCAGCATCTGAAGCAAGCATCAATCGACTTGCTCGATCCGACAGATGAGGACAGGGCGTTGGCCAATGACCTCTTCGACATTCGCCGCCAAATCAGTGAGCTTGAGGCCGACAAGCGAATGAAGGAAAATCTGCTCAAAGAAAGGATTGGAGAAAATAAAGGCGTCATGGGGGTATGCACCTGGGCTGAAACAAAACCCCGCGTGACCGTTGACTCCAAGCGACTCAAAGACGAACATCCTGAAATCTATGAGCAGTGCTCGAAAGTAGGGCAGGCGGGTCGTCAGTTTCGATTTATCTATCAACCAAAGGAACAGTAAATGGCATCAGCAAACGTACCCGCACTACGGTTTCGATCTATTGTCGAAGACAAGGCGTCGGAGTTTTTGAACACTACACTCGGCACACAATCAGGACAGGAGGCCGCAGGCAAGGTTGCGCTGGCTTTCCGGTCGGCAGCACAAGCAAACGACAAGCTTTATGGTTGTGACCCTGCGTCCGTGGCCCAAGCTATTGCGATGTCGGCCATGACTGGACTGATGCCAGGCGGCCCACTTCCCGACGTGTATCTGCTTCCAAGAGGAAACCAGTTGCAGTGGTTTGTGTCTCATCGCGGATACCTAAAGCTAATGTCGAGAACCGGCACCCGTATTCGGGCTCGATTCGTGCTTGAGGGTGAGCGGTTCGAGGTTGCTGAAGGGCTGAACCCCGACATCGTCCACGTTCCAGACCTTGAACTTGAACCCACCTGGGAAAACCTGAAGGCCGTGTATGTTGTTGCGCACTACCCTGACGGCAACAGCGACTTCGTTGTGGTCCGCAAGAAGGACATTGAAAAGCGCCGCAACAACTCAGACGCCTGGAAGCGCAACAGCAAGAGGTCGCCGTGGGGCCAATGGCCCGTCGAGATGGCGCTAAAAACCGGTATTCGATACGCTATTTCACGCGGCCTCGTCTACCTGGATGAGAAAAGCTCTCAAGCATTTGAACAAGACGGGGTACAGGATGCGCCCGCTGCGAACACGTCCAATGTTATTATTGGGAATGAGGCGTCTACTGGAATGGGCGCACTAAGTGAGTCCGTCAAGGAACTCACCGACAACACACCTGTTACAAATGAAGCAGTTGCCTCGTCTTTGGTTGACGCGGTTGATATTGCAGCCACTCAAACAGCAGACATTTAGGAGACCATCATGGGACTTATCGACCAGGCACAAGAAAGAAAGACCCCCTTTGAGAGCCGTTCAACACAAACGCCAGACGATGGAACCAGCAAGATTATGCAGTCCACCGTCCTGTTGGATGTGGCAAATCAGGTGCTGAGCCTCAACAGCCTGCCGCCCAAGTCAAAGAAGCGCTGCGCTAACTTCCGCAAGAAGATTGGCGATACAAGCTGGCTTTTGTCTGGACTCATGGGAAACGTGGACCAGGCGATATGGTCAAACATGGTTGGAAAAGCCATCGAGGGACAGGAAAAGACCATTCTTCATAGTCAGCCCAACGGTACGTGGAAGATTTCAGACTACGAAGTCGACATCCGCCGCGACAAGGCCAACGATGAACGCCTATTCTTGGCCACACAGTGGGTCGACCTCGACAACAAGCCTGAGCTTCAGTACCAGAACGGCGCACCAGCCGTGAACGTCAACATCTCCAGCCCAGAGGTTCCAAAGGAATTGCTGAAAGCCCTTAGTAGCAAGGGTGGAAACGACGAGGAACTCAAGGGCCTGCTCAAGCAACTGATTGGAGCGATGGCTTCAAATGCAGTCACGACCACAGCACCCCAGCTTCCACCAGAGGCAGACAGCCTCATGGAAGGTGCCCAGAGTACAGACCCAGACTCCACTCCCGCTGATTTCGATGACAACATCCAAGAGTGAATGACCCGTCATTGCTATCAGCCAAAGACGGTAAACCACTCAGCTTTGTGGCCGCAGTCAAGGTAGTTATCAAGACTGCGGCCTACTTAAAGGCCCTGGATCAACGAAGACTTGATACCAGCAGACATCTCCAAGAGATGCGCTCAGCTTATGCTGACTACCGGGAGTGCATCGAGATGAATGCCCGGTACAAGACCTGATGGGGTGTAGCGCAACTGGCAGCGCATCCGGTTGTTACCCGGAAGGTTGGTGGTTCGAGTCCACCCGCCCCAGCCCTAAGGATAAACATGGCTAAGGTCATAAAGCTCTACCGGCGATGCTGCATCGAGTGCGGCTACATCTGGTTTGGTGAACTCAACTGCCCCGAATGCGAAGGGCCAGGCGAGCCAGTCGATGTTGGGGGCCAGCATGCCACTGTATGAGTACCAGTGTGAAAGCTGCGGCCAGAAAAAAGAGCGGCTGCAAAAACGCGGAGACCCCCCACCATTCTGCAAACAATGCTCTGAAGACATGAAAAAACGAATCAGTGCTGGCTCTTTTGCCCTCAAAGGAGATGGCTGGGCCAAGGATAACTACGGACTGAAGCAGAAGAACTAAGTCTCCCCACCCCCTCGTCCACACCAAATGAGTAGCTCGCATGGAGGCGAGCAGCCGGATCGGTTCCCACCGGGCGGGGGGGATGGGGTTTATCCGTCCTTGTTCTCAATCATCTTGGCGATGTCTTTCTTGAGCTTGTCTTCTTCTTTGCTCTTGATGATCGCGTCGAGCTTAGAAGTCTGCTCCGTCAACTGGGTCGCAATAGTGCCCGTCATGCGGTCAATGCGCTTCTGGGCAAACCAGTTGGTGACGATCAAGTAGATGGCAAAGATGCCCATCGCTCCGTACTCCAGCAATGCGGTAACCACACTGCTGGCACTATCGGTTAGGACTTCTTGTTCCATTAGGCTGCCGGTTCGTCAATGAGGGTGTAGCTGAAACCATCACCCCACTTGTTACAAGCAGCATAGCAGATGCTCATGAACTCCTCGAAGTCGTCCTTGTTGGCGAACACTTGGCAGCCTGCACTCCACTTGTTGACTTCGGTGGAGTTTTGCCCGGCTTGGTGGATATTTATCCCAAAGAACCCCTCTTCGATTGATTCTGGGTCATGGTCCAAGACCTCGTCCTTGTTGGCGTCCCTGTAGACCTTTACGGCTGACCCACGCTGGACCAAGGCATCATACTGGCCCCGGTGCCTTCCAATCTTGTACACACCCCTGTACTGGCCGGGAACAAGGATGGCGGTGCCAGCCACGTTGCTGGGGTTGTCTCGCCAGTATTGCCCAGGGTCTGTGGTACATGGCCAGGTTCGAGTGATCCAGCCCAGTTCGTCTCGAAAGACAACACACATCCGGTCATCGAATGTATTAGCGCTGCTCTCTTTCGTTCGGATGCCCACGATGTTGAGATTGTAGATGCCTTCAGTGAATACTGCGTGGCCCAGAGACTCAACATAATCGAGCAGGAATGGCTTCACTGGCAGTCGACTTTAAGGGCGTGGCACATCTTGGCTTGGTTCTTCATCATGGTTCGGATGTCCCCACCAACAATGTCTTGCTTGTCTTCAAGCTTGGTCACCCGGTCTCCGAGCGAGCCCAAAGACATCCAGCCACCACCTGCAAGAAATACCGTAGTGATGCCAAAGATGATCATCTTTGTGTCGAAAAACCCTTTCATCTAAATCCTCCGCTACCATATTGATAAGCAGCGCCAAGGCCAGCAGCAACGACTCCAACGGTTACCAGTGTCTCCAGTCTACCAAACCAGCGCTGTGTTCCTGGTCTTTCAAGGAATGGGGGTGGTTTAGATTCTTCTTCAAGTTTCTTTTTGTACCATTCAAGGTCGGCTTCTAAAGCCGTTGTATCGATACGATATTGTGACGAGATCGCTTTGGCCCATTTCTCTGTAGCGAGCAAGTCCGCATAATCAGAAAGAGGGACAACCACTGCGGAACACGGAGAACTGCCAGATGGTGAGGCAATCGGAGTGGGAAGTGGTTGCCCCGTCCTTAGAGGGTAAACCTTCAAACACTCCCCATCAACCCGTTCAACGGGCTCAGGTCGGGAGATTGGCTCTGCCGCTAAACCCACCAGCGTTAGGAGGAAGAGAATCAACGTCTTCTCCGCGCATTGCCCTGGTCTGCCAAATCACCAGCAGGGTCATCCCCCCCTACTGCTGCATTGACATGGGCTACTTCTTCTTCAAAAGTTTGCTGCACAGTTTCGCGAGCAACATCAGCAGCAGTATTCTTGGGGGGTTCTTGAACTCCCCTCCGCTTGAATTGGCACCACTTGCTCTTGCCGAACGATGCTGCAAGCACTGCTGCTCCAATCAGCGTAATAATGCTGATTATTTTGTCTGCTTCAACCATCAATTTGCTACGATGCGAACAATGACATCGTTCGTCGGCCCATTGTTAGAGTCACCACCCGTTGACTCTGCACCAAGAACACACCAAAGGGACAGCCCTGCGGAATATGAAGCACCAAGCGGGATAGCATAGGTGACCACGGAGCCGGCAGCAGCATAGAAGATCCAATCTGGATGGTCAGTGCCGGGCGATACTGCTACACCATCCTTTAGCTTTGCGTACACCGGATCTGGGTTTGCAGTATTGTCAATGCGGACCAAATAGAACGAACCCGCCACATTTCCAGTGATGAGTAACTCTGGGTTTTCAGTCAAATCAGGTGCGACAATAAGCAAACCAGCGAGTGATTTTTGGTCAGCTAAATTTGTTTTAAGAAACGCCATACTCAGTTAGCCAACAAGAAGAGTGACTTTAGTTGTTGATTCAGGATTTATAACATCAAGAGGATTCGCGTTTTTTGTTGCCCAGAAGTGTAGGTTAGTGAACGCAAATCCGCTCGGGAGTTCAAATACCTGAGTCATTCCTTTCGGACATCTAAAGATAAGCTGAGGTGTAGATGTTCCGACAATAGGAGCACTGCCGTCGAAAAGCTTTAGATATGCATCGCTCTTTACACCGGTCTCAACAATCACAGATTTCAACGTGCCATCTACATCTGCTACATTTTTGTTCAATGTAGCATTCGCATCACCCTGGTAAATGACTCGGTAGGATACCGCAGTTCCATGAAATCTGGTGCCCTTCAATGCCATTCATCGAACCTACTTCTTGCTGAGAGCGGCCATGGCCTTCTCAGCACTGTCACCAGCGATGTAGGCAAGGCCAAGATAGAGCCACTGGGCTGAGTCGAGCATTCCCATCATGAGAAGCCCCGTGCCCAGGGCAAGAACCGCCAAACGACGCCAGGAAATGCGTTTTTGGGAGTCAAAGAGAGACGTGAATAGTGCCTTCATGATTTTCTCCGTCAGGTTCCAAGCAACTTGGCTGAAACGGTGCTGCTTGGGTTGCTCTGGGCTTCAGTGCTACCATCATAGCTGGCCTGGGTCTGAGTAACCCAAAATGTGACACCAGTGCCGTATGTTGTTCCAGTATCACAGACGTAAGTTACTATTTCACCAGCAGGAATATAGAAGACCGACTCTGCCTTTACATTGCTGGATGTCCCTGAGGCAGCGTTGTGGATTTTCAGGTATTGGGCCTGGCTCGCGTTGGCCGTGTTGTCGACTTCAACGGTATACACGATGCTCACTCCACCAAAGACATCCGGCTCAGATGTACTCTTCGCGTCTGCATCTGTGATCAAAACGCCAGCCAACGCATCGGCAACAGTTCCAGCAGTTACAGTCATCTTTACACCTCAAGAAGTAACGAATGTGACCTTTACGTTTCCGCCACTGACTGCGCCAGTAGATGAAACACCAGGGTCGCTTACTGTCCAATAGCTAAGCTTGGTAAACGTGATTCCGTCAGGCATCTTCCATCGAACATTAGCGCTTGTGGGACACATGACTACAATGTCCGGGTGTGTGGTGCCTGGGATAACCCCGTCAACAACATCGGTTAGAGTGATCTTAACAAAAGCCACAGTAGATGCCGAACCATTCTCCACATCTATTGAGTATAGCTTCCCATTGTCTTGGGTAACATCTGTGGTCGCTGTGGTGGGCGCAGCCGTATCTACAACAGTTTTATATTTAAGCTTGTCGCTTTCAAATCGCGCAACTGAGAGTGCCATTATCTAATCCTATACGGGCAAGTGATGATATTCGTCATTATCCGACTCTCTTAGATTCAAGCCAATCGATCAGAACATTTGCCTGCGTACCACTCGACATGGCAGCATCCCAATGCTCTTTCCTTATCTCAAACTGTACTTGTATCTTCTCTACTTTACCAGTCTCACCCGACGAAAACTCAAACGGGACCAACCGGGCTTGGGTAAGGTCATCTGCATTTAGTTCGTCTTGTGTCATTCGGCTCTCTATGGAACGAAGGGCAGTCCGCCCGTGACTTGGTAGTAGATATTGAAGTCTGCTGCAACTGCACTGCTAATGGTTGCAGACACGCCAACCGTTAGGAACAGATACGCCTGCCCTGTGCTCGTTATCTTGCTGGTCCCATGGTTCATGCTTGTGAATGAGCTATCCCCAGTCCCCGATGTGTCTGTGGGGTCATATGAGATTTCATCACACAGGAAGCTCCCGCCGTTGCCAGCGTACCGTGGGCCCCGCCTGAACGAGCCCTGTACCAGCCACGTCTGATTGTTGTGGGTAAACTCGGAGTGGTTGTTCTTACCGAAGAAACGGCGGCGAACATAGTTAGAACCGGCACTGTAGTCATACCAGTGTCGGGCGAGGCCAAGACACTTGTTGCCCGATATGTCCGCAGAGAAGCCCTCTCCGATACCCAATCCATAATAGATGAATGTGTCCTGCAAGTCGGCGGGGGTGGCTTCCTTCGTTTCGATTAGAAACTTCACGTCGAAGTTATCCGCAAAGGTCAGGCCCATCCCATTGGCGTCTCGCACCGGATGGATGTAGCAGGTGCCCCAGTTAGGGTACTGGTTGTTGGCTCCACTATCAATGGTCACCGAACTATTGGAGGTCCAGATCAACTTGTCGCCATCGTCGACCAAGCTGGCCGTCTGGCTCAATGGGTCGGAGATCATGGCGCTACCCAAATCAAACCTGGTCCAACCCAAATGCGGTGGCGCGTTAACGCCCGTCGACTTGTAGGCAACCTGTCCTGGAATGCGCGTCCGTGCCATTCTTACTCAACTCTCGTAGATTCAATCTTCGAGGAGAGCCACTCGAACACCGTTTTGGCGATGTCTGGATCTGACGCGGCGGCATCGAAGACCGACTTGTCCAGACGGACAACCAAGCCGATCGTGTCTGTCTCGGGTGCTTCGTCTTCCGCTGCTGACCCCTGCCAGACATTTGCCTCGTTGATCGGGTTGTTGTTGATGTCAGCTTGTGTCATGTCGGCCATGTTCCCCCGCCCGTCACCTTGTACCAGATTCGGAACTTAATCTCTCTGGTATCAGACGAGAAAGTATCAGTGATCCCGCAGGATGCGAATAGGTACGCTGGCCCCGAGGTATCTAGTGGGTAGCTGCCTGCTGTGAAGTAGTTCGGGTTGGTCTGCCCAAGCGTGGTATCGGATGGATCGAAGCGATGCGTAGTCAACGAAAACGCCGTACCGGCCTGGCGTCTGGGCCCACGATGCATGGTGTAATACACGTTCCAGTTTCGATTGCAATCACCTGCATTCTCATGGCCGTTCTTCCGCCAACGGTTGTTGGACTGGCCTGAGCTTCCGTCCTTCACCCATCGAGATGTACATCCAAACTGGTCAGCACTGGATAGGTCACTGCCAGCCGGGGTACCGCTGCTGGTGCTATCTGTGATGCCCAGACCGTAGTAGATTTTCTGGGCTGGCGTTGTGAGGTCTGCCCGTGCCGTGAGGGTCTCCAAATAAACCTCAACTGTCCATGAGTCTTGGAGGTTCAACACGTTGCCGTTCGCATCAAGCAAGAGTTTGGCGTAACAGCACCCCATCTGAGGTTTACCACCGTGCGTACCGGAGATCGTCACGCTGCTGGCAGCCGTCCAGAGTGTGTAGCTTTCATTCTCGGTTACGCTGCCCTCCTGAGATTGCGGGTCCGACTTTATAATCCCGATGTCATTGAGCAAAAACCGCCGCCAGCCCAAGTGGGGTGGCCTATTGCTGCCTACTGACTTGTAGGCAACCTGCCCTGGGATTCTTGTCCGTGCCATTCTTATGCTGCATCGATCAGGTTGACGTGACCTACAATGTTGACTTTGTTTATCGTCGTGCTGAACGCTGTGACAACCAGCGGGGAGGCGTTGCCCTTGATAATCCACCCAGGCGCTACCAATACAGTTTCATTGGGTTGGATCGTGGTTTTGAAGTGGTCGCCCGCTTCGGTTGTTCCGCCCCATTCAAGTGTCAGCACTTCTGCGGACGTGTTGAAGTTCGACGCCCACAGCCAGATTTCTTCGTAGTCAGCGGCAGTCGATGAGCCCGTGTGGATAGTCGTTCCAGTGGTGGCGTTAGCCGCAACGACAATGCCTTTACCATTGGTGGAGCCGCTGAGCTTGATACGTGAGATAGTGGCCATGATTAAATCCTATGCGAAGACTTGCATGTGAAGAATGGTGTCCGCAGTGTTGGCCGCAGCACCGCCACCAGCCGCATTGCTTGTGCCACTGGTTAGCTGAATGTCGTCACCGGCATCGGTCGTGAAGTACAGTTCGTTCGGTGTCGCGGTGTTCACCCACAACTGACCGTAGGTCGCAGCGTCAGCATCAGCATCGGCCTGCTCTCTGAGGGTAACCGTACCCCCTACCTCAAGGCCAGTAAGGGCAAGCGTCTGCCCACCACCAGTAAAGCTTGAATTGAAGCTGGGCATCGCTACTCCTAACTGTTGTCATGCCAATGAAGCCGGGCCTTCTCAAGAACAACCGCCTCAGTCGGTTCAATCCACAAGTAGCACTTGCCAGCAGTTGTTTGTCCAGATGGCGCAGTCACAAACAAACGGTCCAACGAGATCACCGTGTGAGATGTATTCGCAGTACCGCCAGCAGTGCTGGAGACGGTCGAAGCCTTAGCAGTCAAGGGGTCATCTCCTGCACTATCCCACGTCAGATAGACATCAAACGTGAACGTGTCGGCGTCGGCAACAGAACTAAACGCGAGGTCCAACTGCGCGAAGTCACACGCCTGCGGCAACGCTCTGGACCTGGCATCGCTTGGAGTCCCACTCGTCTGCTCCGCCATAAGCGTAGTTGTAAACGAGCCTGTGCCAAGCGATGTCTGGGTCGTGTTTGTAATGAACCCCTGCATGGGAACCTCCTACTCAGGGATTCAGGATCAGGTACGCTTCGATGAGACGTTGACGTAGTCAATGTCCATGGTGTGGGCACGCTCAGTTCCGCCAGCATTCGTGCGAGCAAACAAGATGAACGGCTCAAGGTAGTCCGTCGCAGCCATAGCGCTAATATCGATGCCATTGCCATTGTTGGCAAGCACGCCATCGACGTAGAAACGAACGTCGCTGGTATCGCTCATGTCGATCTTGTAGACGTGGTAAGTGCCAGACGTGAAGTCAATACCGCTATCGGCGGGAGCGTTGTCGGTAGTTCCGTCATCAGACTCAATGTAGATGTTGTTGGCCGCAGTCGCACCGCCGCCAAGCCGGAATGCAACACTGTCTGCGAATCCATCAAATGCCCCAGCGGACGCGCTAACCGCAGAGCCGGCAGTACACATGCCAACAATGACCTCGTAGACACTGCTTGTATCGAATGTAGAGTCGGTCGCGAGCGTGAGCTTGACTCTCGCCTCAAAAATTGACTCCTTTGTCGGGGAGATGGCGTTGGTTCCGCCAAGACTCAGAAGCATGGCTTGGGCTTCATTCGTACCGTCATGCGCCAATCGAAGCACACCGTCTGGCGCATCAATAAAAGCACCAGTAGCGCCGGTAGATCCGTCTTCAGTGACAACCCAAGGGAGAACAGGAGTCTCGCCAATGTCCTGAATGAAGTCGCTGAAAAGGGTCACATAGTCGCCAGGCCCACTGCGGGACACCCAACGCTTCTCAGTGATGGCTTCATGCGTAAGGCGGCGACCGCCAGTCAGTGCGACAAGTGAGGACATTTTCTACTCCATGCAGGGAGGGTTTAGGGATTCGGTCAGTAGAATAACATACTGACATCAAAGTACATCAGAGCGTTCCATTTCTTTCGTCGTTCTTTCTAACTCATAACGCTTGCGTTCAAATAACTCACCTGCGCGAACATAAGGTCTTTTCATAGCCTTTGGCCTTGCACCCATCAAACCCAAGAACTCAAGAATAGCAAAATCCGTGGGGTCACCTTCGTAAAGGTCTGGACGTGGAAGCATGGTTTCTTTACGCCATTCTTCTGGTAGTTCCTCGTATGGAGTGACCTTTCGTCCGCCCTTTGGTGCATCCAGCCACCCAACATCTTCCAGGGGGGAGCGTAGAACCTCTCTTGCGAGATTTGAAAGCTCAACCAGAATCTCTACAGGGCCAAGGTTAGCTCGGTCCATTGCGGTGAAGGTTTGCATCGAGCGGCCAGCACCAGGGAATTGCATCATGTTGCGCCAAAGCCACCAGTTGCTGCCATTTTGCGCAACGAACTGGAGTCGGCCTGGAGCCTCTTCATATGCCTTGTTTTTTACTTTCGTTGGCTTCACGTTGAGCCACTGGTAAAGCAGGCCGCCAGTCAAGTTGAAATCCAACTCCATGAGCCAACCTGGAACCACGTTGTTCCGGTTGATGTCATGGCCAAAGTAGAAGTCCTTTTCTCCAGCAAGGACAAATGGCCCCTGGACCCACGGTGTCGTGCGCGAAACAAGGCCACGATAGGCTTCCTGGCCACGCTCTGTCCCCTCGAATGCAGCCGCATCGTATAGATCAGCAAGAAGCCGTATTGCGTCCTCTACTGGAAGCATCGGGAGCACAAACGCCATTCCGCTATTGAAGTGAGCGTTGTAGAAGCTGTTCACCGACCCAGCAAACAGCCGTGTGTGCATGTGTTCGCGGAAGATAACCATGGGGTCGTCTTCATCAAGCACCAGCCGCTGTGAGCCACGGATGAGGCGCATCTGAGCAATCAGCCGCTGCGGGTTTCTGAGGAACGTGTCCCAGAACAGGTCAAGGTTCTTTCTCTGGTACGAGTAGAACATGATGACGTTGCGCATGGTTTTACGCTCAAACTCGGTCAAGTCAGCGTAGTCAAACCCGGCCTTTCGAGCGATTGCTGCCGCAGCCGATGGCGACTTACCCATAGCCAACTCATCGACAAAGATGCTTACGCGGAAGTAGTTGTCGATAGCCGTGGAAACCTCAATGAGATTGTTCTGCCACCACTTTGGAAACTTACGCGCCCAACCCATGAACTGGGGCATCTTCTGCTCGATGTCCTTGGCGATGGCCTGAGTTGTCTCAGCGTGAATGAAGCTGGACTTCATGCCTTCACGAATCGCTAAATGGCCAACCATGTCGTCGGTATAGACTTGGCCAAATTTGGTCACGATGGCTGGTGCATGAGGTGCGTAACCGCCCTCTTTCCACATTCTGGCCGTGACTGCCCCAACCATGTCTGGCCTACGGCCCAAGACTCTAAGCGCAGTTATTGGCGCTCTGACCAGGTATTTGCCAGCAGCATACGCCCCTTGTGTCTGGTATGCCTGGAACAGCGCACCCAAAGACACACCCGCGAAGTACGCAGGGTTCGGAACTCCAATACCAGTTGTGACACCCATCTTGATCCGCGAGGCCGTGATGGGATTCATGTCCATGATTGTGTCGAATGCTTTGGATAGCATCATCTGGGCTTGGACTTTGGTTGGCTTCTTGGTTGGCCGATCCAGCGCTACATTGCCTCTGGTCGAACGCAATGTTTTGCTTTTGTTGCCCCACGCATAGCCGACTGCCGCTGCACGGCTAACAGCGTCCTCAATCTCTTTCATGACCATCATCGGAACCATGGTGCTGGTTCCATCAGGCATTGTGTACCGTTCCCACTTGCCCTTTCCGAGCTTGAATCCCCACTGAGCAATAAGCTCATGGGCCTTCGTGTAGGCAAGCATGTCATGGGTGCCGATCCCGAAACGACCGGGACCGGAACCTTCTGGCATTTCATGAATGGCGTATGTCCCATCACTTATTGGGGCTGGTGGTGGAGAGATACGGCCAGACTGCTTGTACAAAAACGTGTTTTGATCCCAATTCATCTCTTTGTTGATGTAGAACGCAACAGAATCGATAAACTTGTCCCGATCAAGCGATGTGCCTGGTCCGAACTTTCTAAACTCAGTGACTTTCGTGACATCGGATGTGATGCCATATTCAGCAAGTCTGCGGGACATCTGCCCGATAATCTCGTCAGCCCTCATGCGCGCAATCATTTCCAAAACAGCAACAGACTGGTCATACTCTGCAATGGTCGTTGGATCTGCGTTAAGTTCTCGACCCTTTCTCCCAGTGAAATCAAACAACCATTCAAAATCACCACGATAGAAGTGGTCGTATATTTCTCTGTATTCGAGCAAGTTCATTTCAGACGCAAGGTTGGCGTCAGAACTGCCCTCAAGACCCATTGCAAGTTCTTTGGCTCTTTGAACTACTGCATCTCGTCGTGATAGCAAGCCTCCGTGAATATGCTTGATTGCATCACCAATAGCATAAAGATCGGCATCCGAAAGCTCTTCAATCGGCACCCGCTCATAGGTTCGAAGCAACCGAAGGGCCTTGCGCTCCATGTCGGACAACCCATTGCTGTTCTGGAGCAACCCCTGAATGGCATCGAGCCGGCCATAAAGCTCCATCCGGGTCATCTGAATCATTTCGTAACCAGCACCAATCTCACCAAGCTCGACGCGCGCAACCCGACCCGCCTCTGCCTCAAGAACGCCACCGAACCGCCTAACCATGTCGAATAGCTGAGACGTTTGACCTGGATCGACGGGAGCTACGAGTTGCCCGACCATGCTCTGATAGATACCGCGCCACGTGGTGGCGTCATCAGTTTTGACTGCACGGTCAGCCATGTTGAGCAGCCAACGGTCAACAGTGCCCAACTCACGGATGCTCGTCTCAACGATTTCTCTTGTAGTGGGATCTATGTAGCCCTCAGCAAATCGTGGAACTACAAAAGACTCTTTAATCTTATCTCGAATCGATTTTAATGCATTGATGTCTTTGATAGCAAAGTTTGCGGCTGTCTTCATCGCGTTAATCATCGCGTGAGCCAGCGTTGGTGAGATATTCTCAGCGTATCTGGTGGCCCTCGATGCAACGCCAGACTCAACATCAACCAATACTTCGAGAACGGTATTGTATTGCTGCACCGTCATGGTTCTAAAATCAGCATCAGGATACAAAAGAGCATCAGGCAATATGTTGGCTAACGGCTCAGATGCAATCTCTTGAACAAGCGTCTTCATGCCAGCAGCCTGTGCTGGAGATAGGTCAATAATATCGTTGTCAATACGTGCGACCAATCCGGTCTGAGAGCCGATTCTGGCAGACACTTCCGGCGGCAATGTTGCACCCTTATTGTAGTATTTTAGGTGCTTAGGCTGAGAACCAATCGCGTCAATCAGGCGAGTGCGAACAGCGTTTTGAACATTGGCCATCCGAGCCATAGGTATGTGGGTCCGCAGAGTCAGTCGCACCCATTCCTCGCCAATAATGCTACGCTTAAAATGTTCGGTCGCGACATATGCAATCGCATTGTTGACCAACTCAACAGCATCAACTTCACCAGTGACTGGTCGGCGTCTGGGAGCAAGCTCAGGCACATCAGGGTCTGGGCTGATATCCTCCATGACAATTTCCATCTTGCCGCCCAATGCGGTGCGGACGGACTCTGGACGTAGATCAACCCGAGCAAACTCGCGCGCGCGACCAGCCTTCTTGACGGCCTCTGCCTCGATTCTCTCAGCCGGGGTGTCTTCCAGTGCAACCACCGGATGCCGCTTTCGCATCACAGCATCTTGGACATCAATAGCATAGCGCTCGCCACGCAAGTCTGGACGCAACCACCCGTCCCAAAGTCTCCGCATTTCTGCTGGAACAGCAGGATCTTTGCCACGAAGCCTGCGCCAGACCTCTTTCAGGGTCCACATAAGCTGCTCAAACAGCCGCTTGACGGGGCCGGATGGTGAGAATCGCGTCTGCATGTAGCTCATCCACGCATCAGCAAGCTGCTCTTCACCAATGTCGGACAATCGATACGCACCATCTGGCGAAACTTCGTGGTCGAAATAACGGACCAGCCTATCCATCCACTGGTCGCCCATAATGGCTGACACGAGGTGGCCCTGCTCATGCCACAGCGTGTTCAGGTCACCATCGCGGAACAGCGCAATGACGTACTTGGCCGATGCCTGGTCCCACTCGAAGTAGCCGAGCGCTCTACCGGCCCTGCGTTGATACCGAATCCGTGGGTCGGTTGGTTCCTCCTCTACAACAGGAGGTCTTTGTTCCTCGGGGCCTCGTATTCCGGCGTCCCCGCCTGCGGCTCCACCCTCTCTTGCGACCTCCCCCCCAACAGACTCACGGAGGCCTCGACCATCCCCGGCTTCAAGTGGCTCAAGTCCAGCTTCCCTGGTGGCGGCATCTCCAAGTCGTCCGGTACCGGATCTTTCCCCAACGCCTTCGCCAAGTCCCTCCTGAACTCTTCCAGTCTCGCGTATGCCATCAGTAAACTCCTGTTGATATGACGTTATTTTATACTCGGAAACGCCCGTGTCAAGTGCATTATTTACAGATACCTTGCCGGCCTCTGGCGCGCTAATCAAAACGCGCTCTTTAACCCATGCAACCTCAATATCTGAGCCATGCTGCTTACGGGCTACATCCATGAATTCTCGCGCAGCAAGAAGAAACACATCGAACGTGTCGCCAGCGTTCATGGAGTTCCACTCTGGAGTGTGAGTCAACTCCAGGGTTCCCAACCCTCGGTCCACCGTAAAGCCAATAGAGTGCTTCTTGAGGACCGGCCCAAGCTCAGCCAAGCCCTCCGGTGTAAGCATCTCATCTGGCATGCCAATCCGAAGCGTAGCCAGCCGCTCAACGCCGCCATCATCCCAAACAAGCTGACTTAAAACAGACCGATCAAGCGGCTTGCCAATGACATCAGGCGCGTCCTCAATGACCTCAACAAAGACCCGGCTCAATGCCCCGCCTTGAGATACGGCATCATCACCGCTCATTCCAGACGTGCTGTTAAACTTCGCCAACCGGTCACGAATCAGTGCCTCGTCCCCAACAAGCTGGACACGAATGTTTGGCTCAAGCTCTTCTGCGCCCCATCCCCCAAGACCGCGTTTAAGCGAAACAATCTCGATACCTGGTTCATCCAGAACATCCCGCAAGGCCGGTTCAAACCCAGAAAATATCGTGCTTTCAATGCGTTCAAGCTTAGCGCTCAAAGTGGCGGTCGGTCCCCCTTTAGCCTTCGCCTCAGCTATGCTGTTCGCGACGGAAAGGAACCGCTCTTTTAAGACCTCAAGTTCAGGTCGAGCCGCCTGGACACCAGTTAAAGCCGCCTCTACAACCACCTCCTTAGCTGGAGGGGGGTCTCCGAAAGCAATCCGTAACGGGGCTACTCGGTCGTCGAGTCGTTGTCCTGGGTATTCGACAACCCCGTAATTTCTGTCGGCACGAGCTTTGAGTAAAAGAGCCTCTTTAAGAGTTGCTCTGCGTCCAATTTTGGCGATGAGTCTATCGAGGTTGGCTCTGTTGACTCCTGTACGGTGGAACCAGGGGATTCCTGCTGCGCTTGGGTCTGAGATGAGGAATCCACGAGGTACCACCCTGTTTTTTATGTTTTTATTCTTCGCGTGCTTGTCGAGAATCTTATTGTATTCCGTAAATGCCTCAGAATCCAAGACATAAGGACGACCGACAGAATCCTCCATTACATAAACACGAGAACCGTCTTCGAACGGGACATATTTTATCCCGTACCGCTTCATCGCGAACTTGCCCTCGCGAACATAAACGCCACGAGCAGGCTCTTGAACCCCAAGTGCGTCCCGAAGCAGGATAGCCAACGTGCCGTGGCCAACCTCCTGCCCACTTGATGCCACCCAACTTTCCCAATGGAAGCGAGAAACCGACCCAACATCACCACGGCCAGCCAGCCTATACCCCTCAGCTATGTTCTTCAGAAGCGCGTCCTCAATTACCTCATAAAGAGCAAGGCCTCTCGCCCCTCCGAGAACATCCGCAAGGCCACGCTTACTTGAGAAATCCCTTGGGTTTGCCATCCAAAGATCCCAAGCAGCCTTCGTTGTTTTCTTGGCGAACCCTTCATAGAGATCCTTGATTCCACGACCATATTTCCGATTAGTAATGTCCCAAAAGTGATTGGCCTGAACCCGGTCAATAACAATCACATCGGTTCGGCCAGAAACCATAATCAAGAACGATAGAATCTTGTTGTCTACCCCTGATTTATGCACCATGCCATGCCACTCACGACGAATCTGCTTGGAGGATATTGAGTCATCCATAAGCATTTCGTGAAGAACGTTAAGGGCCGTCTTCCCAGCATGAGGATGACCGTCAGGGAGAAATTTACCAGCCTTGTAAAGAAACTGATCCCCAAATCCATTCAAGTTAAATACCGATGGCTGGCCAGGGCCGGAATCACGAATAGCGGGCGGGGTCAACCGAAGGGACTCTGCCTCCGCTTCAGTGATAGCCCCGGATTCCAACAATCGCTCTAATGCGATTTCTCGTGTCTTTTTACTAGGCTTTTTGCCCTGTGTCCTTAAAGATGCAATCTCAGCTTTCGTTTGGCTCGCACCAACCCAAACCCGGTACCGGTCCAGCATCTCTGAATCAAACTTGCCTTCAGCGGCAGCCTTAATGAAAGGCTTAACGTTGGACATGAACGAATCTATAAACCCACTCTCATGTGGGTACGACGACAAAGTCCTGCTGAGAATAGACCACAAGACCATTTGCCCTGTGGTTGTAATGTCAGCCTTGCCGGTTCGGTATAAGCTTCCAATCCGCTGGGTAATGTCAACCCCACCGTCAGCCATCGAAATCTGCTTGTTACTTAGGGTGCCCAACGTATCAGCAATGTTCTGAGGGTCAGCCAGATACTCGACCACCTTATGGGGCGGCTGCATCACTACTTTCTCACCAGTGACTTCACTCCAATAACCATTCCAAAGAGAGTTGCTTTCCAGCGGATTCCGGCCACCCAGCTTGGCAGTAATCTCATCAAGACGGGCAAAGGATCTAACAGCGTTCTTAACGGTGGTTCCCAAAGCAATCGGCTTCCCAAAACCCTTCATGGATGCTCTGCTGCGTTGAGTCAACGTTTCAGGAACACCTGTGTTATCTGGCGATTTAACCAGGTATATTTCTTGCAGCCTCTTTAACTCCGCACCTCTCTCTTCATTTTCGGCTTTTTTCCTGGCGGCCTCTTCTTTCATCACCTCCTCGGCGTGTTTTCTCTCCTCCGCTGTCAACTCATCAAGTTGCTTCTTGGTCCAAGAAACCTTTGGAGCCTTTTTCTTTCCAGGCCGATACTTTGCATTCAGGCTTCCGTTTAAGATCCCCTGAAGAACAGCCTCACGCTCAGAAGCGGTAAGGTCATCGACCGTTGACTTGCCCGTCATCTTATTCAAGAGATCAAGAAAGTATCGGTCTGAATCAACGTCAATCCTGGCGTCTTTACCTACCCCCCGAATATCATCCACACTGACGGGCCGCACCGAACCGGAATCCTGAAGCCCAAGGGGGTAACCCTTTAGATTCTTCGTAGGCTTGCCCTGCATGCTCATGACGACTTCAAGATCATCCAACGACCCAATCATCCAAGCATCTTCCGGCCTTGCCTTAATCTCAACCAAAACCAGGTCTTCGTGCTGCTTCACCGGGTGGTGACGCTTCAGCGCGTGCGCCCCCTCTGGCGTTAAGGAGGTACTGATCGGGCCGTCCAGGCGACCACCACGCCAAGAGGCAAGCATCTCCTTTGGCATGAGCGAATAAACGTTAAACTCGTCACCGAAGCTCGACCTGAGGGAGTCTTCGATTAACGCTCGATACTCATTAAACTTCACATATTCAGCAGCACCAGACGCAATCTTCTGGCCACGAGACCCGCGCCTTGTCTTAGTAAAATCATGCTCCAAAGAGCGAAGCCCCTTGGGCACGTCCAGGTCTGCAAGCTTACTCATTGCGCCCAGCGCAACCTTGTATTCGACTGGATTTAAGTCAGGAATATCATCTGCGATCTGATACCGGGCGAATGGGCCGGGCTCACCCCCCTCCTGTAGACGTATGACGTTCTCAAAGAAGTCCTGAGGGGTGTTAATGTTGGGAACATCTGGGTCTGAAGCCAGGCGGCCAGCAAGCGTCTCAAAGACCGCTTGGATCATTGGATTGGCGCGAGCGTCCCATTTGCGTTGCTGGGCGAACGTATCCAATGTTTCAACGAACTGTCTGTAACCATCCCCTTCGCGCATCGTGACATCACCAGGGGTCTCGCCGCGAGCAGCAATATCAACCGCACGACCATGCACGGAACCGCTATCGAGCACGTGCTGAGAATATGCCTGCATTGCATTGTCTGGATCAACACCAAAGACCCGAAGAGCCTCAATGACGTTGTCTTTGACCTTTCGAGGCAACACGTCAAGTGGGTTTTTACCTTGTGCAACAGCCGTGTCAGCCAAGGCTTTGTGGAAGTGATGCACTGAGGTTGGAGCATCTTTGTCTCTCAACCCATGTCGGTACTTGTACACAGAGGGCAAAGCACCAGCGAGAAAGCCCTGGCCACCCATGCCATACGGTCGGCCAGTGGCAGCCAGCCTTGCACCCTGTATCGGCTGAATAGCTCCGACCCTTGCAGTCCGCCCAGCCGCTGAGATAAACGGGGTCTCAAACGGAATAAGGAAATCAGCCGCAATCGAAGCGAGGTTTGCAAAAAGATACTCTAAGGTGTCGCGTTTTACACCAGCAGTTTTAAGCATGTCCAGAACACGCGGCTGAACACCAATCTCGCCAGTCCCGATTCGGGCAAAGTACAGGGCAGGAATGTCCAAAAGGCTGTCTGGGTCATTCACTACACCGAATCCCGTATGACCTTTTATCGCAAGCTCAAGTGGGGTCAGTATTGCCTCGGTAGCAAACCCACCGGCCCACCGAAAAATCTTCCCTGTAGTCGATTCTACAACGTAGTAGGTTCCATCGCGTTTTTCGACTGACATGAACTTGCGTTTGGCCCAGTTCTCAAGCTGACGAGTGGCCGTTCCACCAGTCTCAGACACGATGTCGACCTTCTCTTCGGCCCACTTCTCCATCTGCTCCATCGATGGGACAAGTTCATCGATAGGCTGAATATGAGCCAACGTTCCAACGGGAACATCCTTTAGCAGGGCGTCTATTTCCTTGTCTGTCTTGTCTTCATGAACTGCGCGGATGGCTTGAGTCAAGGCTGGCGCAAACACGTCAAGCTGAAGTTCTGAGACTTCATCACTATCCAAGTCGCTCGCTGCGGCCTTGAATCCCTCAACATCCAGTTCGGCGTTGGCCAGCCCTTGGTCCTCCAGGTCAGAGAATGTCAACGTATTCATCAGGAACACAAGTTCAGCCTGATGTTCTTCCGCTTTGTCGGGATTCTCTTTCATCTTGCGCGCTACTTCATAGACCCCACGCACATTTTCTGTGAGCCGCGCCCCACGAATGTATCGCTCACGATCTTCAAAAATCTCTTTTCGACCCGCCTCATCCAAAAGCGCAGTCTGTGAGATTCGAAGCAGGGCGTCCTCAAGTGACTCACGTAACGGGGTGGCGGCGGGGCCAAAGATGACAAGGTCCAGGGCGGTTTCGGGCAAAGATGAGCCACGAAGGCCCGCCTGTTCCCGCCGCTCCATAGTTTCTGACCAGTCTTCTAATGTTTGACGGGCAGACTCAACGTATTGTTGTGGATTTTCCACACCCAGCGTCTCGGCAGCGCCAACAACTGAATCGACAATGGATGCAGTGGCGCGTGAACCAAGCTTTTCAAGCTTCAGAGAGAGGGCCGGAATCTCGGCAATGTAGGCAAGTCTCTTTGCCGCATCCTCAATAAATCTCTCTTCAGTATTCCACTCCGCACCAGCCAATGCTCCAACGCCAACGCCCAACATCGCACCAGTAAATCCACCCAAGTAGCCACCAACGACCAACCCTGTAGCGGGCAGCGTATAGCCAATCTCAAGGCCCTTCTCTTCGCCCTCTTTTGTCCACGCCTCAAGCTCTGGATCCATCTCTTCCAGTGGGGTGCCTTCACTTGGAAGCATTCCTGTATGGGCAATCGTTGATGCGGCAGCAACGCCCTTTACATACTCACCACGATCAAAGTGATCCTTTAGGGTGGCCTTAATCTCGCTCTGCTTCTCTCGTAGACCGTGAAGTCTTGCAGCGAAAGAAGACAACACAGGCTCAGATGAGATTGGGCTGATTCGGGTTGTGGCTGCACGAAGGCCTCTAAACTCCATTGTTGGAATCATGCGGTGCTGCCTGACAAACTCGTCAGCTTTGGCGTTTATCTCTTCGTCATTAAAGAGAGGGAACTGTATTTCAAGTTCACTCTTCTTCTGGATGCGCAGCTTCTCCAAAAGGGCTTCTGCCAACTCTGGATCAGGGATTTTTCCAGGCGGCGCAATGCGAGTCTCTTCAAACTTGGGCTTCTCTGGCTCTTCTACAGGGCCACGCTGCCTGAAGCTGGTTACCGCTCGACCACGAAGCTTATTCATGTAGTCGCCGGCAGTCTCGATGCCAGGGTTTTGCTTTCTAAATCGAGCGCCAGTACCAGGGCCTATGCGGTCGTAGTCAGCCGCAATGTTGTAGTCTGGATTGCCAATGGCCTTCGGATAGAAGACCGCCATTCCGACATCTTCAATCGTATCGAGCCTGCCCTTGTATGGCTTCAGATACCGCTCAACCCAGCCCATTTGCTCAACAGCACCCATGGCGCGGAATCGATCTTCCGCTTTTACTTCTCTATAGTTCGTGGTGTTCTGGTACTTAGACGGCGCAAAGCCTTCTTCACCGGCATCGTGAAGCAACCCACGTGCCGTTGATCCCATGAACTGAATCAGCCCAACAGCACCACTACCTGCCAGATTAAGCTGCGCAGGATCAAACGATCCCCCAGTCTCAAGGTCGATGACTCCAGCCAACGCGGCGGGCGGCATGTCGAGATTGTTGGATACCTCTACAATCTTCTCAGCAAGCTTCGGGTCACCGATGTTTGGGTATGCCCCCATCAGCGCATCAGGCGTCTCAGCGGTCTTTAGCTTGGGGGCAGAATACGCAGGTGCCGTTACCTCAGGAGGCTCGATAGACATGAAATCGACAAGAGCCTGCTCTTGCTCTGGGGTAAGTTCACTGCCACCTGTGGTGACCTCGAATTCATTCTGCGTAGCCACTGAACCCTCGCGTGATGCCTGATTCTATCAAGATTAAAGGCCGTATGCCTCTCTGGTTTGCGCTTCCGCCTCTTGGCGAATCCGACGCAGAGCGTCAACCAAATCAGGATCTTCATTCTGGGGCTCATATGGAACCCCCTTCCATGGTTCCGTTGAAGTTGCCGCGTGCTCCATTGACTCAATAGCATTTAGCTTTTGCTGGTCAGTCAAGTCATCCCACTCATGGATTCTTTCTGATTCGCCAGAGGCTGGATACGAAATCGCTCTTCCGGCCTCATCTACACCGGCTCGTCCAACATCTCCCGGCGTGTATGGGCCACGGGCGCGCATCATATTATCGACTTCACTGAGCATGTTTCTTGCGACTCGCCTTGCATAATCTTTCGACACATCCCTCGGGTCAGCGTATTCACCAATCCCAGCAGCCGCCCTACCAGCCAGTTCCAACGACCTACCCTTGATCGTTTTTCTTAATGGTGGAAGGTCTATGTCTCTATGAATGGCTCTTACCGCAGAGATGGCATCTGGAACAATGGCTGCAATCTCTGAAGCCAAAAGTCCACTAGCAATCCCAGCCGCGCGACCGGAACCATAGTAAACATCTTCTGCTTCTGAAAACCCCTTCTTGACCAGCGCGGCAGCCCATGGTTCGAACTCTTCATCAGCGGACTCTTTCAAGTCTTGCAGCACACTTTCTTGAAGCACATCACGCACCATAGGTGGGTCAACTGCGCGGCGAACGGATTGGCCAACATCGCCGGCACGTCGGCTCATTTCACCAAAGAATGTCTCACCCTCGGGTGCCATAAAGGCTTCTTCCAAAACGGTGTCATCGTCTCTATCTTTGGCTGCTTCGGCTGTCCGCTTAGCCCATTCATCTTTTTTTCCCTCAAGCCACGCTTGAGCGTCGAATTCATTAGTTGCCATTATCCTGCCTCATATAGCTGTTGTCTCAGGTCAACCAAATCGTTTTTAGCCTGTTTAACATCAGTGTCCGCCATACCTGGAGGCGGGTCGTTAATGAAGTCTTCAAGTGTAGAAATCATTGCTGGTAGATTAGGAACAACGCCTGGTGCTGGTGTTGGTGCTGGTGCTGCCGCTGGCGGTCTCGCAGCAGCATATTTCGGCTTCGGCTTCGACTTCGGCTTCGGCGGCTCAACCGATAGAGGCTTGGCGGCTGGGCGCAGGGGCGGTTGTGGGGCGCTTTCAGCAAGAATCACCTCTCCACGCGAGTATTCTTTTGCTCTGCCAAGCAGATCCTCTACCTCTCCAATCTGTGAGCGTATTCTTTTAATAGGCTCTTCAGCGGCTCTCCGCATAGCCACCGCGTTATCAAAGTCGGACTCAATGCGTTTTTGTTTTTCCAAATTGGCCGGGGAGCGCCGCTGGCCGCCACCAGCCACCCCAAGCTCAAACTGTTGTTGAAGTTCTTTGAGTCTTCGAACCGCATCATTTGCGAAAACATTCGCATCTTTAACGGTTGGTGCGGCGTCGGCTTCTGCGGCAGATAGATTAGTTTGCAATCCTTGCAGTCGACTTTGAAGCCCAGAAACTGCCTCAGCACCACGCTCTTCCCGAAGCACCTCATCGTCCACGGGACGAACTCGCTTGCGCATCATTTCAGCAGCGTCGGATGTCGGTGATACCTCAAGCGCGTCTTCACCAGCACCAATAAGCCTGCCGAACAATTGATTGATTTTGGTGATGTCGTCTTCACCAGATTCCGCAAACTGCTGATACGCGGCATCGATTTCCCGCCCGATGTTGCCACGAATCTCGGGTGGTATGGCATCGATAGCGGCTTTGATTTGCCCAAGCCTCTGCTTGGCTGCCAACACGTCATCTGGATCGGACAAGAATGA
>Ga0208010_1000033_pt1 | contig 42543 bp, 66 predicted proteins | sample 2_EtaG_FD_184074 | JGI IMG/M metagenome (GOLD analysis project Ga0208010, IMG submission 184074) | Marine viral communities from the Subarctic Pacific Ocean - 2_ETSP_OMZ_AT15125 metaG (SPAdes) (version 2) | ecosystem: Environmental > Aquatic > Marine > Oceanic | place: Pacific Ocean | collected... | reverse complement strand
CTCGGGCGAAGGCGGAAAGAACACCTGGGATATCACAGTATCCTATTAAGTCTTTCCAGTAACCTATTTCTGCAAGAGTACGAGCATTATCACTAATGAAGTTTGGAGATATCCTTGCTATCTCATCTAAGATCGTGTAGAAGGTTTTTCGTTCTCCAGAACCTGCCCTTGCTGCCCTCGCCCAATATGTAATTCTTGTTGCTAATTCAGGATTATGTTCGAATGCTTTTTCAAAGTATTCTAATATATCTCTGCGGTCCCAATGTCTCATAGAACCTATCTTTGAAAAGAGGTCAACACATACATCATTTGATGATGTATATTGTTTTGCTCCGTTTGTTGTTGTTGTGTAGTTCATTATAATCCTTTATTTTTGAATATATGCTCTCAAATCTTTAATTGCAAAATTAGGGTATTCAAATTCAACCACATCATTAGTGCTGTGAGTTAAAGTCCAATAAGTAGTTACTCCCGGTTCCAAATTAAAGTTCATTCTATCGTTATCTCCACCAACAGTTATAGTGTATGTACTATCTAGATAAAACATAGCTTCAACATACCATGGAGCTGAAATCGTAGCATCACTTGTATTCACAGCCGTTCCACTAACTTTCCAATGATTGTTATAAGCTTCCATTTCAGTTACAGTTAAAGTCACATCATCAAGTTCGATGACATTGTTAGAACCTATAATATCAAAACAACCCACAATTAAAAGTATTGATAATATTAATAATATTTTATTCACTATCTACCCCATTTCTTTCTATGTACTATCTGTGCAATAATACCATATACTGATAAGTCTGAAAACGCATCTATCATTGGTTCATTCTGTGCTGCCTTATCAAATACTACCAACTGTTTAAGTCTTTCTATCTTATCATTGATACGAAACCAAAGACCTGTAAGAGATAGCTTAACATCTTCATCAGTTCTTAAATCAGTTCCTACTGATATGTTCTTTGGGCCGTAATCCATTTGCTTTTTACAAAACAATTCATATTGTTCTTTTTGTATTGCTTTAAATGATTTTGCAGTTTCAGGATATTCTTCTTCAATATACTTTACTGCGTCTACTTGATCCATATCTTTTTCCTTCCAAGTGTCATGGGTTTCTATATTAGAGTGTACTGGGTAATCCCCAATGTATTCTTTATAAACTGGCTTATCTGATATATGTTTTTTCTTCTCTTCCATATCTTAATTCTCTAAACTAGATAGACTGCTAAAGTCTGTCTGTTCAAATGAATCAAAGTGGTCTTCATCTTCAATATCAAAATCTAAAGAATCACCTTTGGCATCTCTAACTACATCAGTTAGTGCTTCCAAGATACTTTCTTTACCTATCTCGTCATCACTTGATGCTTGTTCTATTATGTTGTCTAACTCTGCTATTATATCTTTTAGGTCTATTACCATTATTTTATTTGCTCCTTATATTGTTTAAATAATCTGTTACATTTTTCTATTTCTAATTTTGTAATTCTGTGATGTGGTGATTCTATTAAGTCTTCCATTATTTTACTAACAAAATCAGCGTCACCATTAAATCCATCTATGTCAAAAATAAGTTTTGATAACCTATTCAATTTCTCCGTAACCATCTTATTGGTAGTGGTTTCCTTCCAATTCATTTCATCTATGATATCTATTAGTTTTTTACTGCCCGGCATACTTTCTCCAAAGTGAATTACATTTTAAACCATCTTCATGAGATAGTTTAGTTAATCCGTTCTTTCTAACATCACTTATTAAACTCATAACATAATTCTTATCATCAATACCATTGGGATCTCTGACTACATCATCATAACCAGAATGATATGCGTCATTGATACTATACTTTAATTGCATAAGTTTATCAATTATAGGATTACCCCATTCTTTTCTTCTCTTATCTCTCTTACGAGCTCTATGTACTTTTGTTGATCTCATTTAGTCCATTCCTTTTCTTTTGAAATTTGTCTTGCATCTACTACATCTTTGGCTTCTCTTAAACTACTATTTATAAACCTTCGATACATCTTAATAGCACCTATCTTACTACCTTGTTCTAAAAGAGTATCTATTAATAACCATATAGTTTTTTCGTCTACTGATACACCACCATTGTATTTCTTCCACATTAGATTAGCCATAGTAAATTCTGTTTTATCCGGAACTAAACCACTATCTTTGACATTGGATATCAATCTTTGACACCAAATTAAATCTTTTTTATGGTCATCATTATTAATACTAACTGCAACTCTTTCATTCAGTTTAAGTAGTTTATCTATAACATTGTTGTGAGAATATGACACTATTTTTTCCCCTTTATGTACCAAATTATTGTTCCTAATATACCACCAACTATTGCCACATCTTTCAGTATAAATAAGATTAAAATCAAACCTTCCCAAAAATCTAAACCTGAAGATTTAGCAGTAACAATCATATCATAAGCTTTTATTAAATCAGTTAGTTGGGCTAATTCTACTTGCAACAATCACACTCCTTACATATACATTTACATTGATTTACACTTTTACGCCACATGGCAGTTGCTATCCCCAAACCACATATTGATATAAAGAATAAACAAAACGATACGAATAACATATATATTGTTTGAGCCATTATTTATTTCCTTTTATTTTAATATATCTTTTATAAACTTTATTTAAACCAGCCATCTGTTTCTCTGATAATTTACCACGTTTCTTTAACTGACCCATAATAGATGTAACAAATGATAGAGCTGAATAATTCGCTATATAATAAGAATCTTTACCTTCATCTACCTCTTTTACAAGTTCCAAAACCATCTGTATCTTTTCTAAGATAGGTTTAATTTTCTCTTGCCGTTTAATCATTGTAACTGTATCATATTGAGGACTATTCATATTCGCTCTAACTGCTGTAATCATTTTGGGTGACATCTTACGAGAACCTGTGATAAGAATAGTATACATATCCATCATAAACTTATCATCTTTTAAAAGATTGAGATTCTCTTTCAACCATTTTATTTCGGTGGAATAGAGTTTCTTATATTCTTCCCTATTCTTTAATTTAGTTTCAGGTTTGGTTTTACGATAACCATAACTAGCCATATTTATGTTTTTAGAAAACAACTATGCAACTCCCCAACAATCATCAGCACCGACACTCTCTAAATACAACGCTTCTTCTGTATAGTGAGAATCCAATTCATTAAGTTCATTAAGAGTATAACCACTATTTTCATCAACAGGTTCTACAAGATAACGATAGAGAGTACCACAATCTTCATCTTCCCAATCATGTTCTGTAATACGAATACTATGATATTCTTCCATTGTTTCTATCAATGAAGCTGAAATCCTATCCCAATAACCCACGCGAATACTGAACTGTGTATTATTTGGTACTGCTTTTACCTCATCAAAACCATTGTGGTTTAAGGTATTTGTTACATCTAACATTAAAGTTTCTAATTCTGTCATTTTATTATTTTCTCCTTTTATCATCTATATAAGCTTAATACAAATTTGCAATGCAAGTCAAGTCTTTTTTTAACTTTTTTTAAACTTTATCTCGTTGATTATTAAAGAGTTAGATTAAACCCTCTTTTTTGAATTGTTTATACCACTTATTCCAATGTTTTTGACCGAACTCTTCGGCTTCTATCTCATATGGATTATCATCGTATGGATCCGTCTTTCCTTTTACGTGGCCACCTGAAATCATATTCGCTTCATATTCCCACATCTCTTTAAACTTTCTCCACCCATATTTCTTTGCCATCATAGCGTGATGTATTTCGTGTGTCATTGTAATTAAGAACTCTTTTACTTGACTCGTCTTTAATGTTTTATATCTTGTAGATAGTTCCATTGTACCAGTTTCTACATTATAGTATGCGTGGTCTTTCATTGATTTGTATTTCATCTTAACACTTTCTACTTTATAATGTTTAAGTAGAGTTGAAATCATTTGATTCTTTTGAGTTTCTTTTATAAGCTCATTCAGTATCATCTTCTTTACTTTTTATCATTGAAATAGCTTCTTCCACAGAACCACGTATGACTTTTTTCCAACCACTTTCCTTGAATTCCTTATCTAGAAAGGGACTATTCTCATTTATTTCAATGATACTTCCACTTATTTCGGATGGATTTAACTTATAATCTTCCACAACTTCAGTTGATAAATTCATCAATTCATCCGTTAACCTCTGAAGCTCTTTTTTTTGTTTTTTTGTTAATTCATCGTTCATTATATCACATCTTCCTCATTTACAAACCATATTTTACCAACATCATCTATAACTCTTACATTACCCCTAACAACACTAGTAGGCAATGATATCTCATCTATCTTTACAATAGTTCCCTTGTGTAACATACCATTTACACTTGGTATGTCTTTTATCATTTTAACTTTATCGCCTACTTTCATTGTGATTTTTTACTCCCCAAACTTGTCATTTGACCTATTAAAGTGATACCATCCATAGCTCTTTCATTTAAACTCATTGTTGTATAACTACCATCTGTATCTTCATATGATAAAGTATATTTGTATTCTCTACCTCTACCCATACGATATTCAGATATTAACCATTCTACATTATTAATCACTATTGTATCATTAATTTTATATTTCATCTCACACTCCTACTTACAAAAAACTTTAGAACTTGGAAACAAACCATTAAAAGACAGATAACAATTAGCACATAAAAATCTAATATTATCTATCAAAAAATTCTGGTGATCTCCATCAATGAAATCTATTGCTAAGCAAACATTTTTTGTTTTTAAATTTTCTTCATTATAACCACAAACAGCACACTCTTCTTGCATGTATCCATCTTCAATTAATCTCTTTTTTAATACCTTATGAGACCATCTTTTCGGCGGTTTTCTTTTACCTGTTATAATGTCATGAACCGGAACTTTATATACAGCCCAGCCCTTTTTGATACCAACGCCCTCTTTATTTAAATGTTGTTCAAATACATCATAATATTTAGCCCACTTTCTGTAAGTGTTGTAAGACACACCTATCCATCTAGCAGCTTCCATATTAGATTTGGTATGTTTTTGTGATTCAAGTATCATATTCTTGGTAATCACTTTCCTTCTACCAGGAATATTTAAAGGCTTGTTAACCATTCTAAATTTTTATATATACCACCGTTTTTACATCTGGAGCAAAAACGTTACGAGTTTTGACATTCATTGCTTCAGTTTCAGTTTCTTTTCTATATAATTGAGTTTCCTCATTATTGTTATCATATAATCTAAATATTTCTCCAATATTTATATCATCAAATAAATGACTTTCAAATTCTGAACCTATTGAAGCTGGATTATATCTGTCTGTTGTTGGATTGTTTGGCATTATACTTTCTCCCAATCTTGAACATTTGCTAAAATTTCAGCTATTCCAGCAAATTCTTCTTTGACTTTATTATAAGTTTTAGAATCTAGTTTACTGTAAATTAAATCAAGTGCATTTCTAACAGTTTTTAGCTGTTCGGCACCATCGTTACTTATCTTTGACATTTTCTTTTTCCTCCTGTAATAATATTTTTTCAGTTTTCTTTAATTCATCTGAATCATCTTTTGAATACTTTCTTAAAAATTCTTCTATGTCAACATTTAGTCGTTTTAATTCAGAAAAAGCTAAATTTACAACAAATTCTTCTTGTTCTTTATCAAGTATTGTTGTCATAAGTTTTGTTATATATGTTCCTAATTTATCTGCCATTAATTTATTACTACCTCCAACGAATCAACATGTAAAATGTTACAATTATCTGTATATCCAGAATATACTTTTATAGTATCTCCAATAAAATTATCCCATACCCCAAGAACAGTATATGCTTTTCCATCACTATCGGTATAAGAAGAACCATTTACAAGGTTAGTCCAATAACCAGCTATCAAGATTTCTTTATTTGATACCCATTTAACTTTCTGATTGTAATCTGTAATTCCAGTCTTTGCTTCTAAAGTTGAAAATGTTTGAATATATGAATCTAAAAAATTCATATGATAATAACCATTACCATCCATTTGTAAATCTGGAGCTGATATATCCAAATAACAATCTTCACATACTAAAGGCGATTCACATCCAACCAATAATATATATATAAATATATACTTTAATATATTTTTTATCATTTTTCTTTCCTTTTCTTTCGTTTATTTTCGTTTTGTTGTTTCCGTTTATTGCGGCGTTTATCACGTTTCCTTTGTTCTCTGTCGTCATCCCAATTTTTTGGGTCAATTTTAGGCATTTTTAAACTCCATTATGTATATAATGTATTACTTTTTTACTATATAAGTCAAGCTTTTTATTTATCCAGCCCATCTTTTTCTGTCTTTTTTGATGGTGTCTTCAACTACAGCTCTACCTTTTAACTCTTTCCAATCTTTTTCTGGCCTAACGTCTAAATTTTTATTCCAAGTACCATATAAAACACTTGGTTGTACCCCCAAACTTTCAGCAAAATTGATCATAGCTCTCATATCCTTTGGAAAACAACTACCACCAAAACCCATCTTACCATCAGGTCCAGGTACTGATAAATGTGAATGTCCTACTCTACCATCTCTGATAAATCCTTCTACTGCCATGTTCCAATCAACACCACACTTATCTGCAATCTGATGCATTTCATTCAGGAATGATACTTTTGTTGCAAAATAACAATTATTCATATATTTAATCATTTCAGCAGTTTCATAATTAGTTTTAATAATAGATAGAGTTTCTCCGAATCTCCATCTAAATAATTCTTCAACCCTATCAATATGAATATCATCACCGCCGAGTATAAATCTGGATTGATTTATGAAATCAAATCTAGCAGATCTTTCGGTTAGAAATTCTGGATTAAATACTATATTTAATTTCCTACAATTACTTTGTATCTTTCTAGTTGTTCCAGGAGTAACCGTTGACCTCAATAAAAATATATTATCTCTTCTATAATTGTGTTGATTCATTTCATCAAACACATCTTCTACTATATCTATATTTATAGAACCATCTTTATTAGATGGTGTTGGTACTGATACAAATATGAAATCAGATTCATTAACTACATCTGATAAACTGTGTAATGATTTTGATTCATCTTTATCATAAATCATAACTTCCGCGTCGCACCCAGTTTGGGGTGAGAATCCGAATGCCACAGATGAACCAACAAAACCGTTTCCTATTATTCCTATTTTCATAATCCTAATTCCTTCTTATATTTTATTATCCAATCTTCTATTTCTGTTGTTGGTTTCCAATTTAAAACAAACTTAGCTTTTCCATTGTGAGCTAAAGTTTCCATCGGTTCGATAACAGGATCTCTATGTATTCTGTCACCGCCAATCATGTCAGCTATTTCGTTTACTGAGCGGTTATCTCCATTTCCAATGTTAAAAACATCCCCACTAAAATTCATTTTCATTGTAGCTACTTTAATATTAGCCTCTACCACATCACCCACATAAGTGAAATCTCTTCTTTGTTTCCCATTACCATTTATTGTCATTGGTTCACCATTCAATCTCTGTTGTGCAAATATACCCATCACCAAACAATATGCACCTTCCAACAATTGTCTCTCACCATAAACATTAAAATATCTAAGTGATACCGTTTCTATTCCGTACAGCTCACTATATAGCTTACAATATTGTTCACCAATCAACTTATGTAATGCATATGGACTCATTGGATTTAATTTACATTCTTCGGTAGTTGGTACTTGTTCAGCATCTCCATAAACAGACGATGATGAACTAAAAACAAATCTTTTAACTCCACATTCAACACATAAATTTAAAATATTTAACATCCCATTTACATTTGCATTATGATATTCAATTGGATTTTCTATTGAAGGCTGAACTCTAGCCATCGCAGCTAAGTGAAAAACCACATCTGGTTTAAATTCAGACATCAATACTTTTCTAGCATCATAATCGCCAATGATGTCACAATTGATAAAATGAGCCATTGGATTTACATTGTCTCTCTTTCCGGTAGATAAATTATCCCATACTTGTACCTTGTGTTTATCTTTAATCAATCTATCTACAAGATTACTACCTATAAATCCAGCTCCACCTATAACTAAACATTTCATTATATTTCTCCCGTTTGAACATCAGATAAATCATTATTCATTTTATCAAATTTTTTAATTTCATTAATATCTTTTGTCCTATTATTTTCGTGTATTCTATACCTATAAAGAGGCATTCTTAAATTATAAATTTTATATCTTTCTAAAAATCTTTTATGTAATTCATGACCCTCTCTCATTCTAAAATCTTCATTGTAAAATCCTAAATTAGAAATCGCTTCATAAGTGTACATAATCCCACAAGCAATAAATTCTTTTTCAGAATTATGTCTACTCAAAACTCCACCTGTATCATCTACTTTAAAATAATCACAAGCTATCGCTTGGTAATCATATTCTTTCTCTAAACGTCTAGAACCTGTACTTGATTCTAAAAATTTAGATAGTATATATAAAAAATGACTAGAAACATAATCATCACAATCTACTCTAACAAAATATCTTGCTATGGATGCCTTTAATATTTTGTTTAAAGAGGATGGCAATCCTAAATTTTTATCATTATCAATTAATCGAATATTCATATAAGGTTTAAATGTATTTACAATATCATCCAATCTTTCAGTTGGATCATCGTTTACAATAACAACTTCATATTTATTTTTTTCTAATGTTTGAACTGATAGACTCCTTAGACATCTATGCAGCCAATGTTTTTGTTTATAACAACAAATTGCGACAACTACTTCATACATAATTTTAATATTATCTCCAATGCTTTTCTTTGACTGTCTACTGTAACTCCGGCTACGTGTGGAGTTATAACTAAATTAGGGTGTCCACTTAAATACATCCTAAATAAAACTGAACTGGTTAATTTAGATACATCTTGCTCACCACACAATACATCACAACTATAAAAAATCTTATGATTCCGTATCATCTTACCCACATATTCTTCATCAACCACTTCACCCCTCGATGTATTCACAACAATTAAATCTTTCTTAAATCCGTAAAAAAATCCATCAGAAACCATACCCCTAGTTTCATCATTCAAATAACAATTTATAGAAAGTATATCCGAGTCATGTAAATCTTTTATTGATTGGCAGCTGCCACTAACATACGGATCATAAAATTTAACATCTACCCCAAAAGCTTCTGCGTATCTATTTAACTTTTTACCTATTCTACCAAAACCAATTATACCAAGTTTTTTATCACTCAATTCAATGGACCTTAAAAAGTTTTCATTATCCAAATCACGCCATTTAGATACAAATTTTAAAGATGTTGAAAACTTTCTAACAGCATTCATTATATGTAACCAAGTAAATTCAGCCGAAGCAGTAATCCTATCCAATGATTCTCTATCGTCTAACAAACTATATAATTTAATTTTTCTTTGTTCTAAATATTTACGGTCTATATGATTAACACCGGTTGAAGGAGTTCCAACAATTTTTAAATCTCTAAAACTATCAAAATATCTTTTATCATAAAAAATATCTGAACCTGGATTTAAAATTATACATTCTGGATTCTCATTATCTTCTACCAATCCCCCAAATATTTCAGAACTTATAAAATCTGTGGGACATTCAAATCTAACTCTCATATTTTATCAAAGCCTCCGCTAACTTTAAATCTATGATACTATCTATATTAACTGAATGCATTTCATCCATAATATATGGTCTTGAATCTTTTCCGTGCCTAGTAACCTCATTGATTAATGTATTTCTATTCATAGAGTAAATCCCACCATTTCTCAAATAGCAAGGTTCTAAATCTTGTCTTCTACCAGCATCACCTTCTGGGAACTCTTTACAAAAATCTTTTATTTGGTCATTAACAATTCTTTTCATTCTTACTGGGTGTTTATCTGTCATTTGTACTACAGATATAACACTATCGGCTCCAGTTTCTATTAGTTTAGTTACAGCTTCTAATATATGAATATCTTTTCTTAATGGACAAACACAAGGTAACTCCACTACATAATCATATGTTATGTTAAACCTTTCTTCACATTCAAGTACAGCCCAATGTAAAGAATCAACAGATAAAACATTATCACCTGCTAACTTTTCTGGTCTCTTTAATGAGTAAGAACCAAACCTTTCAGACACATCAAGAATGTTTCCATCATCGGAACTAACAACAAAATGATTAAATATTTTAGTTTTTAAAGCTTCACTTATGGTATAACTTATCAATGGTTTTCCATTTATATCTTTAATATTTTTTTTGGGTATACCTTTAGACCCACCTCTCGCCTGAATAACCCCAAGTATATTATATCTATTCCAATCCATCCCATCTCCCTGAATATATTTCTCTCGTTTCTTCTTCACATTTCTGATAGTCAGACCCATAATCTAAATTTACTTTTGAATGTATATCTATATATTCTTTTAATCTTTTAAGTTCATTTGGCAATATAGCGAATTTATTATCTCTTCCTGGTAAGTCATTATCTATTGTGAAATGTTTTTCTATAAATTTCACATTATATGATAAAGACATAACAGAAGCCTCAATACCCTGTGTGTGATCACTATAACCAACGGAGTTAGATAATTCTTCCAAATCTAATATTCTGGGTAGATTAACCACATCAAAATTACATGGATAAGATGAAACACAATGTAACAGTGTTAATTTTTCCTTTGGTATATCTTTTACGCTATCACTTATTTCATCCAATGTAGATGTTCCAGTTGATATTATTATTTTATCAAAATTATCAACACAATGATTAATTAATTTAATATTTCTTGATTCCATACTTGGTATCTTAACCATATCTGTTTCTACTTTTCGTAGAAGTCTAGCATCGTCTACTGAAAATACAGATGAAATAAATTGTATTCCAATCTGATTCGAATAATCTCTCAATTCAATATGCTGGTTTAAACTTAATTGAGCTTTTTTGTATATATCTCTTCTACCGTCAGTATCCCACGGGCCCTGTTTTAATCTTTTTATATCAAATGTTTGTGTCTTTACGATATCAGCTCCACTTTCATTAGCAGCTGCTATCATCTCTTTAGCCAGTTCCATATCTCCCATATGATTCCAACCTATTTCAGCTATTATTTTAGTCATTGTAATACTCCTTAAATGGAAATTCTCTCCCCCAAAAACCTACCATCACTCTCTTTAAATTAAAGTTGTCATCAGTTCCATCAACAATACCATCGATTGCTGAAGGACAAATCTTTATTCCGTGTTTTTTTAATACAGATATAACCTTATCATTATAATGGGTTTCTTGACCTTCTGGGTAGGAAAAAGAATCAATAGTTTGCCCCAACTTTTTAGATAATGTTTCTACACAATTTCCGATTTCATGTTCCAACTGTGTATCATCTAAATAAGATAATATTTCGTGATTTATGGTATGACCACCCACTTCATACTTAGGTAAATCATGTAGATTTTTTACATCTTCCCAAGACAGAGTTTTGTAATTTTCCGGTATCCTATTTTTATCTAATCCTATCTGTGATTTTATATCTTTTATCATTCTGTCTCTAGCATTTGGATCTAATTTCTTTAACATATCTTTAATTATGTTCATGGTATATAACTTATCCCCTTTATTAGAAATTGGAAAAAATCTCTGTTGGTGTGTTCTTAATTCAACAAAAGAATTTTTAGGATAATTTATCATATGTTCAACTTTATCCACCCAAAACAATCTTTTATTTTCTACAAAACCTGTTGTAATAAAAAAGGTTGAAGGTAAATCATATTTCTTCAATATAGGTAAAGCAACATCATGTACATTTTTAAATGCGTCATCAAAAGTTATTGCTACCGAACCCTTAACTTTATTCACCTCTTTCAAAGTTACGACTTTTTTATTTTCACTTAACCACTTCATCTGTTTTTTAAATTCCTCAGCCTTGATATGTTTGCCTGAAACATTTTCTATACCCATTGAATCGGAATTAGTTACCCCGTGATACAAAAGAATGTACGAGTTATCCATTAAAATTATCTCTCTTATAGTTTAAAAAATTATCCAAAGCTCTATGTTTTTGTTCTATACTCATAGCAGAAAAATATTTACCAAGATTGACTTGTGGATTTCCACTTACCTTTTTATCTTCAAATGAAAATCTGTTTAGAATTTCAATAACCATTTCTGTAGCCATAACCGTTGTATAATACCTTATACTATAAATATAACTTACTTTATCCAAAGATAGATTTTTTTGTAATAAAACATCACCGGTATCCAAATTCTCATCTATATAATGAAGTGTCACATCAATTTTATCAAAATCTTTATTATATAAAGCCCACAAATCCGAATCTAATCCTCTATATGAATCAATACAACCTCTATGAATATTTATAGTCCCCCATTTTGGAATATTAAAAATGTAGGGTTTGATTAATCCAGTACCAAATGATATACCCAAATCTGGTTTTAAATACTCTATATATTTAGCTAAAGCTTTGTTATTAACACTATATACTTCTACCAAATTTTTATAATCTATTTCACGTTCAACTTCTTCAAAGAATTTTTCTTCAAACTCTATTTCCTCTCTTTCAAAAAATGGGCCTGTTGCATAATCCTTTGTTAGCTTTTTTCTCTCATAAACCACAGAACATATATCAAATTTATCAGCAATTTTATTTATAAAATACCTGTGATGTTTTGTATCAGTTGAAAATATAACTAATTTCATATTATTACAATTTACGACATATTAATTAATTTTACAAGTGATATTTTCATTTTCATAAGTTTCTAATGAATTAATTGTTATTTTAAATATATCATATTCCATTTCACCAATTTCACCACTTTCTTTTAGCACCCAAGGTAGTTTCGTTATGAATTCAAATCTTTCTTGATTCAACTCCCCCGCGTTAAATTTAATAATTATATCATTATTTTTTTCATTGTCAATTGAGTATATTCTTTCGTTAAGATTATACGATGTATTTGGTTGCTCTGCATTAATATATTCTTCAGCAAAGATATCAACATATATTGTAGAACACCACGGCTCTAATGTATTTAATATATGAGAATTACAATTTTCAACAACAAAACCAATATTATATTTTGGAGCAACTTGAGGCATCATATACTCATTATGTATTACACCAGTACCCCATTTTCTAAAAAACTCCCTTGTAGAATTATTCATAAGATTTTGCCACTCTTCTGATTTTTGAGAATGGTCTTTAGTTAATTTTCCGTGTTGAAATTGTCCCCCACGAGCAGTCAAATGATACACATAACTTTGCCAAGATTGTATCAACTCAAAACCATCAAGTGTTAATCTATTAAATACATCTGAATCTTCTCTAGCCGAATGAAATCTGGGGTCATGACCACCAATAGACAAAAACTCATCCTTATACATCATCCAAGGTGCAAAACATCCGTTGGTTGTCTTATCTTTATAATCAACTTTACATTTTTCTACAAACTCATCAAACTCCTTCTCTCTCCAACCCTCTTCAACATCTGGTTCAGGCCACATCCCAAAATCTACAACTATCTTTTCTGGTCCTTCTGGATGTAGTGGTGGCTCTATACGTGTAGAACATACTACTTTCTTCTTACTCAAATACTTAAACGCCTCTAAATCCGCGTTTTTACCCAACATCATATCGGCGTGAAATATCATAAAAATATCTGTGATAGATTCTTCTATACATTTATCGTATGCTCTACCAATACCATATAAATTACCAGTTTCGTTGGTAATATACTTCAAATTATATTTAGTTTCAACCGACTTTAACCATTCTACAGTTCCATCTTCATCAGCATCAACGAATACAATTATGTCGTGGTCTTTTCTGTAAGAGTTTTTTCTAATTGATGGTATACAAGCCTTTAAATATCTACAATTGTTTTTACTTGGTATACAGAATGTTATTTTATCCATGTTTATTTCTCCAAATCTGAAAAGTCGTAATTATATCTTTTAATATCCTCTTTATAGATTTCAGCTACTTTATCTATCAACTCTGGATTGTCTTTATAAAACTTATAATGTTTTTGATACAGATGTGAATTACTTCCAATTTTATATTTTGGTTTAATTTTAATGTTTAATGTTTCAAGTATTTTATCAAAGTCACTTTTAAAATTTTCAAGTTTTCCAATAAAATCATATTTTTTGATATACATATCATTTATTATATGTTGCGGCATCCAATGTATGTCAAAATTATCATAATCTCTCTTTGAAAATTGATAAAAAATATCCACAAAACCATCAAATGAAAGGATGTTATCTTTATCAAAATATTCTTTAAAATATTTTGGAATGTCTACTGATATTATATCTTTAAATAAATTATTTATTTCTATCGCTGGTTTGTAGTTTCCATTTTGATTTCTAAATTTTTCCATATATGCTGAAATTATTCTAGTCCAGGGATTTCTAACAAATGTAAATTTAAAATAATCATTTACTTCATCTGTAAATTCAAAGTTTTGTTGGTCAACTTTTTTAATATGATTTTGGTAAAATGATATCTTTCTTTTTCTATCATCTACGTTATCTGTAATATTATTTACACCGCCAAAAACTTTTACACAAATATCGTGAATATTAAAGTCTGTATTATCTAAATGTTGCAATTCCGTTATCTCACCAAACTTGACTTCACCAACTTCATCTATTTTATCTTTTTTTAAAAGAGACATCATCCAAGTTTTTATTGTTTTGCAAGCAACTTTAGTTATTGGTTGATAAATAAATTCAGATTCATCACATAAATACTTTTCTTTCCCATGACTATCAAATATTAGTGGTTGTTGTTCAGGTAAAAAAGTTAATTTATTTACAGGTTTATCTTCCACACGTAACTCACATATTGAATTATCAGGAAAATAAAAATTAAATGATTTTTTATCATTATCCATTATAATTTTCCTTTATTACTTCTACCACCCTCATACAATCACTCTTCTCTAAATTCAAATGAATTGGTAAAGTAATCAATTCATTACTATACCAGTCCGCATTCGGACAAGTACCTTTAGCATATGAATACATTGGATAGTTAATATTATTTATGTAATGAACACCAGGATAAATATCATTATCATATAAGGCATTAATGATCTTATCTCTTTTTTCTGATGGAGTTTTTAGTAATCTTTTTGGTGCCCTTATTAAAATTTGATAAAGATGTCTGGATGATTTATGTGTATGTGATGATACTTCGATTTTCTGAACCCACTGCTCACCTTCTAACAAAGAATCATAAATTTTACAAATTTCATTTCTATAATCATTATCTTTATCTAAATACTTTAACTGAACCAGTCCCATGGAAGCCATTATAGAATTTCCGTGATACTTAAATCCAACATTTGGAACATCATATTTCCATTTATAAGAACCTTCACTAGATCTACTATAGGTATCTTTGTCGATTCCCAACCAAGAAAGTTGTCTTACTAATTTATCATACTTTTCTTCTTTAAAACAAATCATGCCACTGTCTGCTGTTGGTAAATTCTTAACAGCCTGAAAACTAAATATGGTGGCATCAGCTTCCCAACCGGCATGGGATATAGCATAACCACCACCAGCGGGTTCGGGGGCTCTTTGTTTTGTATAAGTTCCAGCCATATGAGCAGCATCTAATATCAATTTCAAATTATATCTTTCACACAATCCCATAACCTCATATAGTTGTCCAGCGTTTCCACCCATACCAACATACATAACGGCTTTGGTTTTCTTTGTTATTCTTTTTTCTACTGACCTGGGATCTAGACATAAATATTTATCAACATCAGCAAACACAGGTTTTAAGTTTTCGTATAAAATTGAATGGTTAGTAGACACAAATGTTAAAGGTGTCGTTATAACCTCATCGCCATCATTCCAACCATCTTGTGTTTTAAATACATTCAAAGCCAAATGTAATCCAACTGTATTTGATTGAATGAAATGAGCATGATCTAATTTTGTGTAATCTTTCCAAGCCTCCTCAAACTCAACTGTCTTAAATCCCATACCAGTCCAACCCTCATCAAGACATATTTTTATTTCATCAAGAACTTCTTGTGTTCTATATTTTGGTTTTAGTACATTTATTTTATTCATTTATATCCTCTTTATATTCTACTGGACCATCTATTAAAAAATCACCAGGCACATCAAATGGCGGTGTATCTTTATCTTGTGGTAAGTCTATATTTCCTCTACCACACTCGATCATATATGGAGATCTTCTGTATTCATTAGATAACCATTTCATCTTATCTGCCCCAAAATACTTTGTAAACTTATAAGCATTCATATACAATGATGTATTACCATATGGGTCTATCAATAAAAACTCTCTTCCATCTTCTTTAATACCATAAGTTAATTCTTTATTTACATATTCAAATCCGTTTATTTCTTTTATGTAATCATATCTTGTACACATAAAACTTCCACGAATCGAAAGAACCTGCATCGGCATATCATACATATGTTTGTTTTCTTCTCTGATATAATCTATCCATCTATCTTTTGTTTTCAGCCAATAACTTAATCTTGCTTCTTCTTGTGGTGTATACATCATAGGATAATTAAAACCATTACCAATTATCTTAATTCCTTTGTTTATATATTCAATACAAACACTTACAAAACTCCAATCCTTTATCACCATATCATCTTGAATACAAAATACTATGGTATCATCATCTAAATTTAAGTAATCAAAAGCTTTATTATAAGCTCCCCACTCCAAACCAACATTCTCAAATACTTTATATTTAAAATTGTCTTTAACTAATTGAGTTGGTTCTTTATGGCAAGTCCAAAATATATCAATAAAATCATTATCTTTTTGTAATTCAATTAAACCATCAATGAAATCTGTAATTCCAGTTCTGCCATCAAACTCATCATACCACCAACCACATATTATAAATTGTATTTTTTGTTTCATAAAGAATCCCCAATTAATTTTAAATCATTATTAACCATTTTTTCTACTAATTCTTTAAATGTAGTTTTTGGCACCCACCCCAATTCATTTTTTGCTCTGGTAGAATCACCACGAAGTACATCAACTTCAGCTGGTCTCATAAATCTTGGGTCTTGACCAACATAATTCTCCCAATCATCAATGTCAATATGGTTAAAAGCTACATCTAAAAATTCTCTAATAGAATGAGTTTCACCTGTAGCTATAACATAATCTTCTGGTTCGTTTTGTTGTAACATTAACCACATAGCTTCTACATAATCAGGAGCATAACCCCAATCTCTTTTTGAATCAAGATTACCCAATGTTATTTTATCTTGTAATCCAAATTCTATTCTTGCTATACCATCTGTAATCTTACGAGTAACAAATTCAATACCCCTTCGTTCTGATTCGTGATTAAATAATATACCACTACAAGCATACATTCCATAAGACTCTCTGTAATTTTTTGTAATCCAATGACCATATAGTTTGGCTACACCATAAGGACTCCGTGGATAAAATGGTGTTGATTCTTTTGCTGGGTTTTCTACCATTCTACCAAACATTTCAGAAGTTGAAGCTTGATAAAACTTAACTGGATGACCATATTCTCTAATAGCCTCTAACATTCTCAACACACCCAAACCATTTATATCGCCTGTAGTTTCCGGTGTGTTCCAACTCTCGCCGACATAAGACATAGACCCTAAATTATACACTTCACTTGGTTGTGATTCTTTTAAACACCGAACCAATGAATTTTGATCTGTCAGGTCACCATTTATAAAAGTTATCTTACCTTCTAAATGTGCAGTATTGATCCTATTCTTTGATGAAGATCTTCTCTCCATACCAAATACTTTATACCCTTTTTCAAGAAGTAAATCGGCTAGGTGACTACCATCCATACCATTTATTCCTGTTATTAATGCTGTTTTCATTATATCTCCTGTCTAATTCTATTTGGTGAGCCATCCATTATTGGTATAGGTTTCACAAAATCATTTTCGTCATTTTCTGGAAGTCTATCATACTTTCCTATAAATTCTCTCATACTATTTTGCTCTACATCAGAAAGTTCTTTTGGTCTTTGTGTTAAATCATCATTAGGAAATCTACTAGACCTTGAAGCGAAATGATAAATCAATGATTCCGATGTTAACATAAATTTAAAACCTTCATTTTGCATTCTAATAAACAAATCCATATCTTCATAATAAGCTGGTGCGAATCTATCATCATTTCCACCTATATAATCCCAATCTTCTTTTCTTATCAAACCACTAACACCTTCACCTTTTCTAACTGTAAACCTATTTAATTTACGAAACTCTTGGCAAAATTCCAAGAAGTATTTTTCATTAAAATTATGATAATACTCACCAAACTCATCTAATGGAACAAATACAGTTCCAGCTCTCTCTGAATCATTAAATATATCTGGTTGTACTCTCTGACTAAATACAATTCCTCTATCTTTGCCGACATATTCTTCATGTAGTTTTAGTAATTCTATATCCCAATCTTCAGCTACATAGATGTCTGCTTGTAAAAAGTTTATAAATTCTGTCTTAACTTTACTGGCACAAAAGTTCATACCACCACCAATACCCCTACGAACTTTATTATCTGGTTCTATATAAACATCAAGATTGTATTTTTCTTTGTTTTCTTCTAACCATTCATTGGTGCCGTCTGTACAATTTTCAGCATATATAACAAATGGTGCGTCTTTGAAATAACTATTTTCTCTAACTGATTTAATAGCTAATTGTAAATAATTGTTATTATTATATGTTGATATACAAAATGTCATTCTACTCATAATTCTATCCTCTCTACTGATTCATCTGCTGGATTTCTATCTGATATAATTTTAAAATCTACACCTTTGCTTTTTAGCCACTCACTTAAAAATTTAACAGCCTTAACTACAGTATTAACTTCGTGGTAATTCATCGGTGTTTTAGCATATTGTATCTTATCAGAACCTTCATAGTAATGATCTTGCCAAACATCTTCATATAAATTGTCTTGTTTAAATTTACTTACATCACCTATATCCCAACCAACAGTTCGTATTTCTTTGACACCAAGATAGAGAGCTAAATGAATAACTATCTCATACATTATTCCTGGACCATACATTCTATTTATAGTTTTATCCAATGTCCAATCATCAAATGATTCCATTCCAGCTTGAGATTTATTTATTCTTTTTACCAAATCAGATTCATGATTCCCAACGCAAGGCAACATTAACTCACACTTGAAATTATTATCAAGTATCATCTGTGGATGGTATTGTTCGAAAACTTCCCAAACAACTATAGTATCTTCCGAATCAGAATAGTCGTATGGTTCAAAATTAGTAAAGTTTAAAACATGAAAGTCTGCAATACCTTTAAGTAAGTTAAATGACTGTTTGATGGATATAACCAATTTATCTTTTAATTTATCTCTCAATTTATTTGTTTCAATATTTTTAAGTGATGGTCCGGCAGAAACAATATAACAAGTCTCTCCTTTATATATATCTTTTAAATTTTCTAACCTGTCAGAAATATCTTCATATTTAGATATTTTTTTAATTATCTCACTAGTTTTCTTGTTCATATACTTCCTCTATAGTTTGATTCCAATCTGTAAATCTTATTCCTTTATTATCTATATAATATTTTGCGTTTGGTTTACCATATACAATATCATTTATATATTGAGACAAATCATATTTATCCAACCACTTCCATATTAATTCAGTACCAGTTTTACCATTTACCAATGGTCTGTCTGGATTAGCCTTACAAGTATAAATTATTAAAATATAATCTTTAGATAATTGTTTTAAAGCATCTCCCACACCATCAATAGGTCCATCATATAAAGTACCATCATAAAAACCTTTTGAACTTTTATGTATAACACCATCAAAATCAATAGCTAATTGTTTAGTATTTCTCTCATGCTGTATTTTATCAAATTGTTTGATATTCATATCCAAATTCCTTTATATCTTTTTCAAATAAGTGAGCTACAAACTCACGAGTTTCATCATCATAATATTCAGAATAATGTTTATGCTTAGATGCGTTCTTTTTTGGAAGTTCTGGCGGCTCGTAACCAAGTTCTTTAAACATTTTGTTCCACATTTCTTCCAAATATTCAAATCTCAAAACATAGTCAACCAATTTCTCTCCATTCAATCCAGATATAACATCTATCTGATTCCACCATTCTAGTCTATCTCTTACAAATAGTTGATACCCGCTAATTGTTGTAACTGCAAGATCATTCTCTGCTATTTGTGTTTCTATGTTATCTTTAGAAGAGCAAAGTTTTATATAGTTGTTTTCTTCAGTAAAAAATCTATGATGTTCTATAGCATCTTCTAAATTTTGAGAATCATATTCTAATACCCATTTATATGGAGTATCATCAATAAATCCTCTCTCGTCTACAGTTAATCCTTTAACAAAACTACTTAAAAGCCATCTCTTAAAATTCCATTCTTCACCGTCTGGTCCAACCGCATCACCACCCATCATATTCATACCAAAAGCGGGTGGAAACATTTTATATAAATCATTTTCTTTTTTTCTAAAATGATATAAAGAAACCATTCTATCCCATGGATTTCTTACAATTGTAAATTTAATATATTCATTCCATTTTTCAGGATATATTTCTTGATTCCAACCAGCTACCTCAAATCCAAGTAATATTGTTTGCTTTAAACCGGTTTTAATATTTGTCTTATCTGATGTTTTTATCTCTAATACATTTACAACACTTCTTCCAGCGCATTTTGGTAAATGAAAAAATATTAATTTATATTTATCACTTATATTCATTCAAAAAACCCTCAACTATTTTAACATCTTCAGGAAAATCAACAGCATGTGTCACGTCATCTACCTCTACCATTTTAACTTTCATTCCCATTTCTAAAAATCTATTTATCTCTATATCTTCAGACCATTCCAGTGGTGTTTTATCTTTTCTAGAACCAAATTTAGATAGTTCACCTTTATTAAAAGCGTAAATACAAACTTGTTTGTGTGGGTTCTTTCCAGGTCCATATTTACTACCTGGTATAGCAGCTCTAGAAGAATACATCAACTCATTATTTTCATTGACCACCATCTTCGGTATCTTTGTATCCTCTACATTCTCGTAACTTTCAATTCTAGCCATACAATTAATAACACAATCAGGATTATTAACTTTAGCATCTATGACTTGTTGTATATGTTCTGGATTTAATAATGGTTCATCTCCCTGAACATTAACAATTATATCTGCATCTATTTCTAACGAAGCTTCTGCTACTCTATCAGTACCAGTTAAACAATCATCAGATGTAAGTATTACTTTATAACCACTATCTGTTACCACCTTACTAATTCTATCATCTTCTGTAGCTATATAAACATTGTCTTTACCAACAGCATCACCACAAATATTAGCAACTCTAATTATCATAGGAGTACCACTTATATCTACCAGTGGCTTACCTGGAAATCTACTGGATTTATATCTAGCAGGTATAATTACAGATACACTTTGTTTTAAATTAACATAACTCTCATTAAAAGATATTCTATCATCTTTATCAATATTATTCAATGTCTTCTGAACTTTGGAATCACTAATAGGTAAAGATTGTAATCTCTGACAATAGGTTGGATGTATTTCTTTTATTCCAGTTAACATATAATTGTGATTCCAACCCCAACCATATTTATTTTTCATTGGTGTCATTGCATTTGATACAAAGTCAGTTACATATTGATAGTCATAATTATAATACATCAATAATTGTTCCATTCTAACATTACCAACACCTCTTCCCATTCCAGTTAAAGTTCCATCAACATACTCAACACCATTATCTATAGCACACAATGAATTGGCAAACGCTAAACCTAAATTATCGTGTGTATGAATACCAATATCTTTACCAGTTTCTTTAAATATTTCAATTATTTCTTTAACTCTATCAGGTAACAGTGAACCAAAAGAATCTGCAAAATATAGGGCTTTAACTTGTTTAATGGATAACTTTTTACAAAATTCTCTTATTTCAGAATCCTCTAATAATGAAACTCTCATAACATTTACTATTACTTTATAACCAAGTTCATCTAATAAATTAACCATTATTAGAGCTTCTTTTATTTGTTGTGGTGTTATGGCTAATCTACAATAAGTAAATGGTGATTTATATGCTGATTTGACTATATCATTTAATAAATTAGTATCAACCCCGCCATTTATAAAATCTTTAGCATCAATCATAAATGCCAATTCAGTTGGACAAATACCAACTATATTTCTGATAAATGAATCGTTGCATTTTCTATATCTACCACCTTTAAGTGGTGATTTATAACCCATTTCTATTATATCCACATCAGCATTACTCAATGACTTAACTAGCTCCTTTACAAAGCTATCATCAAATGACCAATTAGTATAATAACCACCATCTCTCAATGTACAATCTAACAATTTCATTATAACCTATTTTTAAATATATCTAATCAATTATGAAGATATCGACCCATCATCCTCTCTCAACCCAAGTGTTCGTCCTTCTTTATCAACTTTTTTAGAACTTTTACCCGCTCCAGGTAATGCTGTTCCTTTATTTCCAGTAGTTCTAAAACCTCTAAAGGTTACATCTCTAGTGCTATAAAGTTCTCTAGTTTGTTCTACATATGTTATATTTTTATTAGTAAAATAATTATTAAGAAGTTTTACATTAGCATCCGAAAGGGCTTTATAAAATTCATCATCACTTAAATCCGTAAAATTAACTGACAATAAATCTGAATTAACATGCTTTCTTTCATAAAAATCTTCTGCTGGGTTTTCCTTATCTAATTTTCCCATTGCAACTGCATCATAGTAAAGAGGGGAACCAGGATATGGTGTAACAGGTCTAATTGTTCTTAATTGTGTTCCGTCATCCCAATCTAATAAAAATTGAACAGATTTATTAAGAGCTTCTATTGTTTCACCTTTATTTCCCCATATTATGTTAAGTCCCGGACTTATTCCAGATTCATATGTGTTCTTAACCCCATCCACGATCATATCTTCGTTCAATCCTTTTTTCATAACCTTTAAAGTTTCATTATCAAACGATTCAATACCATAATTGTTAAATACACATCCCGCAGATTTCATCACATCTAATACATCAGGTACAGCATAATTTAATCTAGCATTACACGACCATTTAACACCCAATTCCGCCTTAATTAAAGCTTCTGAAATTTCAACTGTAGCATCTTTAGATGTCATCAAAAGATCATCATTAAATATAATATATGTAATCCCATATTCCTTTTTAAGAAATGCAATTTCTTCAACAATACTTTCAGGAGATCTTTTTCTATGACCCTTGTCCATTCTATAACAAAAATTACATTTAAATGTACACCCTCTCCCCGAAAGGACTGGCATAACAAAATCAGTTGATCCAGAATTTTCAGCACGTCTCAATCTATATATTTCAATTGGAAACTTATGAAATGCTGGCATAGGAATATCTTCTACATTCTTAATTAAAGCTCTAGGTGGATTCATTATAAATTCCCCCCCACCATTAAAATATGCTATCCCAAAAATATTATCCCAAGAGTTATTATTTGATATACACCCAGCAAGTTCTCCAACAGTTTCTTCCCCCTCACCAATTACACAAACATCCGCTCCAGTTTTTGTTAAAAAATACTTTGGTTCGGGTGAGGGACCATAACCAGCAATAATATAAAAAGGTCTATTTTTAGATTTATTTATAGCTTCCGATAACTTAACCATCATTTTAAATTGCCAATAACCACCAATAACCCCAAGTCCAACAATATCAAATCTCCCCTCATCTAAATATTTAGTAAGATGTTCAACTGGATAGTGATGTAAATCTTGATTATAGATTTCAACATCATGTCCTTCATCCTCCAAAATCCTAGCAATATATGCTAATCCTTGTGGAAAAAAAGTCATATATGTACCGCTATCATATGCTATTAACAAAATTTTTAATTTATCTGTAATTGGTAATATTTTTCTTTTCAAAACAATTTTGTCCCTCTTTATATTGTTAACAACCTACTTTTAAATTTCTCCATTTCAGTTGGATAATGTAATTCCGCATTATCTCTATATTTCTGTTTAAAACTCTCATCAATTGTTAAATCTTCTATCAAATTATTATATGGATTAAAATCTCTATATCTTCTATTCTCACAAACAACCATATTATCTATTATATATTGTGACACATCACGTCCATTTTGTTTCATTAAGTTAGCACAATCAACAACAAAAGTATCATCCAATCCATAAGAACTTAATGAATCTGGTATATCTATAAACTTTAAAAGATTAGAACTAAATATATTAAACCACCCACCACCAAATTTTATATATGGTAATTCCTTAACATTTACAGAATCAAGATGGTCATGACATTCCTTGTCTATCCTAAATGGATCAAATTTTAACCATATTTTAGAATCATAACCCATTGAAATAAATCTATCATTAGAAATTATATTCCAACCTTCATCCCACAGTCTTAATAATTGTGATGATAAAATATGATACTTATTTTTAATAGATTCAAGAGATCTAAATACATAATATAAATTAAATTGAGAAAAATATACATCTGTATCTAAATACATAAAATGGGTCACCTTATCAGCATATTTTCTAATGCTATTTCTTCTTTTATCATTACAACCCAAACAAGTATCATCTATATTTATTTCAAATATATTTTTGTGAGTCCAATCACTTCTCTTTTCCATCATTTTCCATTTTTCAATAAAAAACTCTTTTGGTAATTTACTATTTTTCCAATCTGTTAATGTATCTGAAATATTTAATGTAAAATCTAATATAACTTTGTCATTATCTTCTAAAAAATGACTAGATCTTTGAAGATGGTTGCATATCCGTTCAACTTCATCAATTTCTCTCGGTAAACAATGTAATATTATTTGAAGTTTATAACTCATCTTTTAATTCTTTTATATTAAATTGTTCCTTTAAGATATTTAAACATTTCCCCTCAGCATTAAGATTGTGATCTTTTCTGTCTGGCCTCCAGTGGAATTCTGTAGTTCTTGTGTCAGTATGATTAAAATAATGATAATATTTATATTTTTTATCTGCTCCATCAAAACCATATGTATAAAATTCTACAGAATTCCCACCAATAGACACAAGTTTATCAGCATTAAAATATATACCACATAAACCAGTTGAAGGCCAAGTTTCCCCAAAGTCAACTATGTTTTTTAAATTTCTAGATACATTTCTAGGCATTATAACATATTTACCTTCAAAACATTTATTATATTTAAAAGCTTCACGACATCTAATAAGTCTATCTATATAACACAAATCAGAACTAGTTACTCCGAGATCTTTAGCTCTAGATTGACTATTCTCATCCATCATATGTACTTCTGGAACATCGGTAATTACCGTATGTACCATGTCAGTATTCACCATTTTTTCATCCCAATTCCATTCCTTTACAGCAGAATCAATTTTTGGCTCTGGCCCATCTGGATAAATGAATCCCTCGTGTACAACAACAATATCAGTTTTACTACCGACAAATTCTTTATATTTATCAATTCCTTCTAAAAACCCTCTATTAAATCTAATAACTATATCAAATTCATCTATAACAGAACCAGCTTTATAATCTTTAACCGAAGAACCGTTTCCAACGAATATAACTTTCATATTAAATTATCTTCCCTTCAGGTGTCACATGATCTTTTAAATTCTTTACTAAATTATTACCTATCAAAAAATTAAGATATTCCAGCTCAGCATCCAAGTGATGATCTACTCTATTTGGTCTTCTAGCATATGAAGTTTTTCTCTCATCACTGTTTTCAAAATATTCTATAAATTCATATTTAGGTGAGCAAGAATCAAACCCGTGACAATAAATCTGATTTGGGTATAATCCACAAAAAAGAGTTAGTGTCACCAAACCACATGATGGCCAAGCCGGCCTAAAATTAACAATTTCTTCCATTTCATCTTCTATTTGTGGTGGTATCATTCCTATAACTCCCTCACCAAAATCTGATTCTTCAATTCTTTTTCTATAATCCTCTACCGAACCATATGAAGATATAAATTCCCCAATCTTAAATTTGGGGCAACATATAAAAATATTTTTATATTTAAACTTTTCATTTGATTCCGAAGCTTCAATTCCTTTTTTTGAATTTAAAACCCATTGCTCAAGTCCCACATCAGCAACTACCCACACATCAGTTTTAGTACCAACATATTTTTCATAACCTTTAGTTTTAAATCTATTAAATCTAACAACCACATCAAATTCCGAATCAACTATTGAACCAAATCCGTCATCCATAACTGATGAACCATTACCTATAACTAAAATTTTCAATTATTCTCCCTTAACAAAACACCACCGCTCAAAACCTTCCGATGTCATATATTTTTCAAAATAACCTTTTTTATCCTCAAAAAATTCATTTACTGCGACTCTAGCACCCGGATATTTATGAGAATAATATTCATCAAATATAATTGAACCCCCAGTTACTATATTTTTATACAATTTATTTAAACATTCTAAATAGCTTTCATATAAATCACAATCTAAATGTAAAATATCTATCATTTTTTCTTTACCAAAATAATCAGAATTAGATAAAATATATTTAAATTCGCCCTTTAACAAAGACACATTATCATTTTTATCACAAAAATTGAATAAGGCATTAGTACTACTTTTAAAATATTCATTTTCAAGATGAGAAACATCTTTAAAATTACCAGTTCTTTCTTTTACTTTATTAAAATGATCTTCAGAAATTAAACCATTATTATATAAATCAGTAAATTTTACAGGTAAATCATTTTTATGATGTTCATCTTTAGATGGAAAACCTGAAAATGTATCGACTCCAATAAAATTAAAATCTATGTTATTTTCTTTTGCAAAAGTCATTGCTGACATCAAGGTTCCTCCTGTGAATACTCCACACTCTACATAAATTCCTTTCTTATCCTTGTTTTCAAAAAGCTTTTGAAACATCAAATATGTATTATTTACTGGTTTATGCACAAATGGTAGGCTATCATATGTATTAGTACACTTTTCTTTTACTTTAGAATATAACTCTAAAAGCTTATCATCAAATTTCTTTTCTTTTATTTCCATTTTATTTCCTCATAAAATTCATTTTGTTTTTCTTGTCTTTCTATATCTTTGGAGTGATAAAAACAAAACTCTTCTTCTTGTGGAAAAAATGTATGTTCTTTATATCCCTCTAAAACTTCATGTACTGTATTTTTCCATCTAATATTTGGTCTGTTTCTCCATATCCTACCTTGATAATCTGGAAAATTGACCCAACCTTTTTCGTTTACTTGCCAACCCCATTTCTGTATATGTTCTTGTGTCAGCCCATCTACTGTATTAATTCTTGGTATCCAATATAAATCTACTGTTGGATTTGCTTCTAATATTAATTTAACATTTTTCATTAACCACTTGTTAGGAAGTTCATCTGCATCCAAATTAAAAATATACTTACCGCTACACATACGATTCAAATAATTTTTTTGTCCAGCATAATCCTTTAACAGATGTCGTTGTTCATATACTATATCATATATTGAAACAGTCGCATCTAATATCTCTTTTGTCTTTTCATTATCTGAGTAGTCATCAAGAATTACTATCTCATCTTCTTCGTCTTTGTGTTTAACAAGAAAATCTATTAATTTCATTAATGAAACTGTTTCGTTGTGAGTTAATATGCTATAACTTATTTTCATTTTTTAATTCCGTCAATCTTTCTTTCTTCAATTTTATCTTTAATTTCATTCTTAGAAAATTCTCTTAAATTTACCATTTGTTTATGTTTGTTTTCAGCTAGACTGGCCTCAAATCTCTTTTTTAAACTATCAGTTTCATATGAAACAAGTTTAACTCCCACCATTTCGTCAATTACATAAGTTCTAAATGCTTTTTTATATAAATTAAACTTTTTTAATATAACATATTCTGGACTTTTTCGAATAACTCCTGCCTCTTTAAAAAACTCTTGAACCATATATTCTCTCAAATAATTAAAGTTTATTCCATAAATATGTGTTTTCATTTTTTGTGTCATTTTTCTATCTTTATCTTTAGCTGGTATAATATACACTAATGGATTTTTATCATAATTATCTTCAACATTATATTTAAAAGATATAATATCATGAGGTTCTACAGCCATTTTAGACACAGCTTGTTCAGCTAGTATTCTTTTTTTATGATTTATTTTATTTGGCATTTTTTAACTTTGGTAATTTTATTTTAACAGGTTCATTTTCCATCTTTGCTTTATTTTTAGCTTTTTCATTTACTACAGACATAACTTCATAAAAATAATCATAAACTTTTGGTTTTTCGGTTTGATATCTTTTATCATAAAATTTATCAGTTTGACCTTCAACGGGATAATTTTTTTGTTCATCTTTTGGTATCCTAACTAACTCAGCTAATTTCCACTTCATCTCGTCATTATCGTTTTCAGGGTATATCATACCATCAGGTAAAGTAAATAATGATGGAATCCAAATTCTGTTAAGGGCTTCTTTAGACCACCTCCTCATATCATCTGTTAATTTTTTATATTCCTCATTATCTTCTCTTTTACCAACAAATTTAGGAGAACTAACATATCCACACCATATACATTGCATCAATTTACTTTCCTTTTCCCCAATTATATGCAAACTATGTTCCTCACATAGAGGACAATTACCTATTACATTATCCATTAAACGGTCTCCTCTTCAAGTGTTATTTTAGGTTTTGATTTCTTTAATTTTGGTAATTTTATTGAAACTTGCTCTGGAATACCTTTCATATAATGTTCCATTATTTCATCAAGAACTTTAGCCATGTTATTTAAAGTAAATTTTTCTCTATTTTTATACATTAACGATTTAGCTTTATTTTTTATTTCAATATAGTTTTCAAAAGTAAAATTAAAAACTTTATATGCTTGATTTTCATCAGCAACAAACCATTGAGTTTCTGGTATCAAAATATCTTCCCATATCTGAGATTTAGGTATATCTTGTAATTCTCCACCAATTAATATGGAATTCTCAGTATCAAGAAAATCCAACTGTCCACTCCAAGCAGAAGCTATAACAGGTAATCCAACCATAGTAGCTTCAAGTAATGGTCTTCCAAATCCCTCACCATGGGTTAGTGATACCATACATTTTATCTTTGGATGATTATATAAATCATTCATTTCTTCGCCTGAAAGTTTACCATGTAGTAAATATGTATTTGGCAAAACCCAATCTGATGAGAAACTAGATTTAATTTGATTTAACTTTTTTAAACAATCTTCTTTATCTAACAAAGAAACCCCAGCTCCACTTGTTTTCAAAATGAGTGCTGGTTGTTTTTTCTTGTTGGCAAATGATTCATAAAAAATCTTAACTAATCGAAATACATCTTTTCTATCTTCACCATAATCACCCTTTCCCCACAGACCAACAAAAAGAAATGCAAACTGTTCAGGTACTTTTTCATTTAACATATCAAAGAAATCTGAATTTATTTCATCTATTTTTAATGATTTAAAAATATCCTCGTCCACGCCCTCAAATAAAACTTCTATTGGTTTTTCAAGTTTTAATTCACCAACTTTTTGTTGTTTATCATCTGATATATTTTGAACTTTATCATATCTAGTATTAATAAATCCATCTTTAGAATGTTCCGATGGAACTATAATTAAATCCATTTTATTACAACCTTCTAACCATTTTTGAGATACAGCAGTAGCTTCTATACCAGCAGTTATTCCAATATTAAATTTACCCAATTGTTGAAATTCATTTGGAATACGAATATCTACATATACATCGGGTTGTCTATCCATTTGTGGTTGTGATAAAATACAATCTAAAATTCTTTTATCATTTAGATTATCTTTATCAAGTGCATTTCGAGGACACTCACCCCAACGGACATCCATGATTTTAATATCGTATTTATCATATTTCATAAACGACCAAACCAAATCTCTAGCATGATCTCCATATCCACTCCTTGATGAAACTGGCGCGCATACTAACATTAATTTTTTCATATTAAACTACCTCCAATGTATATTTTTCTCTTGGTATCCATTTTTCAAATGCAGTATCCATGCTATTTATGAAACCTTGAGATATATGTTCTCCAGTCATTTTGGCATCATCACTTAAAACCCACTTTCTTCCAACTTCACCTTTTCTTTCTCTTTCTTCTGAACCCTCATTGTACCATTCTAAAAGTGCATCACCAGCATCTTCATATCGACATCTATCATCAAAAATATATGGTGTCATTGGTGAACCACATAAAGATATATTAGATGGAAATACTGGTTTAACCCATTCACCATGATCTTTATATTCACCTCTGTGATTAGAACCCAACTCAATATAATCATCTTCTGTAAGATATGAACCATCTTCTTTTTTAAATCCACATTGGTCTTGTAATCCACCAGTAACATTTACAACTATCGGTGTTCCTACTGTAAGTGATTCGAGAGAACCTAAACCGAATCCTTCGTTTGATGCTAGATTAATGTAAACATCAACTGAATTATAGAGGAAATTCATTTCTTCATCATTCATTGGGCCACTCACATCATGGGTAAAAATAACAGGATATTCTGGAAGCAATGTTTGACATACAGCTCTCATATCAGTTCCGTTTTCATCACTTACTGCTGCCTGCCACACAAATACACAATCTTTTCTTTGTTCTGGTGTAAGATTATCCATCATATGTTTGTATGCTAGAGCAACATCACCAGGACATTTTCTACGAATATTTCTATTAAGGAAAAGAACTTTAAATTTATAATGTTCTAAACCATATTTGTTTTCAAATTGTTTAAATTTTGTATCATTTTTGTCAACTTTAAAAAATCTTTTTGAAGAAATCCCATGAGGTACATATTTTAATTTCCAGTTATCTTTATAACCATAATCTTCTAAAATTCTATAATTTAATCCATATGTCTGTTTTGATATTGACATGAGTAAATCGGAACTTCTATAAAAATCTCTGTTATATTTGGGATCTGGTAGGTCATCCCATATATTATAGTAAAAAATTGGTATATTTTGTCTAATTTCATGTTCCATATTATAAAACCATACCCAAAATCTTGGGTCTGTAAAGTGTAATATAGCATCTGGTTTTTCTATTTCTATGACTTGTCTCAACACATCTGAATTACCATAACCATTTATGGGATATATTTTTAAATAAGTATCTTTAACATCTGTTTCATTTTTTACAGCATCAGACATATCTATAATTTTACCACTTTCCGGATGATTTATAGCACCACCCAGCTGTACCCAATCATAGTGATGAATTGTCCCCAATACAAACTCTTTCGATTGAGTTGCAATACCGGAATGCATTCTTAAATCATCTGACATTAAGAGTATTTTCTTTTTGCCCGCCATAACCTTTGTTCTCCTTATAAATTACTTCCGCTAATTGTTAAATTATTATGTGTTTCTATGTTGTTTTTGTAATTTTCATCTGTTAGATATAAATTAATAGAACGATTTGTTAGTTTTTGTAATGTCATTTTTGTATTTACTGTTGCTGATTTAAATCTTTTATATAAATCTTCTAAAATCTTAACAGATGTAAGTTTCGAATTGTTCATAACCTTCTCCATTTTGTATATTCATATATAAATATATATGAAATAGAAAAACTAATGAATTATTATTGTTTTCTTTCCAAATTTTTCAGCGTATTTAATAGTTGATATTGTACCATTGGATTCTACACCTTCAGGTATAAATCCGACTACCATATCAGATGTTCCAGCTATTATTTTATTTCTTGCAAAGAAGTTCTTTACACTATAGGGTTTTGAGTAACGACTTGCTGGTATGGTACAATACAAATTATGAACTTCGTGGAATGGTGGATATTCTTCGTATTGTAATCCAAGTTCTAATGCATATTTCTTAGCATATCTATCTGCACCATCTTTACAACCACCGCTCACTATAATTGTGTCTTCACCATGTTCTTGTTTAAGTTTAAAAATGAAGTCTTTTATCTTCTTTTTATTTTCATATCTCCTTGAACCAACAATTCCTATCTTCATTTACCGTCCCTTTTTTTCATGTGGTCTATTATCTTTAAGTACTCCACAATACCCTCTAGTATACAGCCTTCATATCTATATCTACAAGAGCTTTTTTCATTTTTAGAATCAATTATAAACCACGCATTTTTAAATCCTTTAGTTATTTTTGTATTAACTTCAAATAAAAGATGTTCATTACGCTTTACAAAATCTTTACATTCTTGTTCAGTCAAGTTATCATGCCAAAATACAACTCTAAAGAGTTTCCCTACAAGTTTACTACATCTTCTGATATTTTCCAAAATAATTTGTTCTGTCTCTATGTCTTTAATAACATCGTTAAGTTTCATTCTAATAGAATAATATCTCAGCCCTATAGCCATATCATATTCCCCATTTACAATATTCAGTTCCTTTAAACTCACAAAACTTACAAGCTTTTTTGCTTGGTGTAGCTACCATATCATCTTTCTTTTCACCATCTTCAGTAAAAGCTTCATTTATAAATTTAAGCATTCTTCCATTAACCTTATTCATACTTGGTTTACCACTAGCTGGCACAAACTTCTGTACTCTCTTTTGTGGAAACATAGCATTCTCATACAATTTTCTTTTAACTATAAAATATTCTACTTCAATTCTTTCAATGGGATGATCATATTGTTTAGAATAAAATTGTTTATATAACAATAACTGTTGGGTTTTATTCTCATCTTTTTTCATCCACTTATTCCAACCCATTGTAGATGTTTTAATGTCAATGATTTTAATTGAATCGGTTGGTATATGTCTCATTACTACATCAAGATAGCCAACCATTTTTATATTGTTTTTTAAGTCTACTTCTATTGGAATTTCACAACCTATTAGTTCCCAATCTCTCTTACTGAAATATTGGTTTCTTCGTTTTTTAAAGAAGTCAATAATAAGTATCCCATCATCTAAAAATTCTATCAAATCTTCTTTTGTGCATGGTGGTTTACCATCTTGTTCTTCTGCTATCTTAAATTGTTCTATAAGTTTATCTCTTAACATCTTATTTAAATCTAATGTATCAGCATTCTTTACACTATCCATATACATTATATTAAGATATGTTTGAATAACCTCGTGCATAGCTGAACCAAATATTAAATGAATATTATGTTCAAACACTTTTAATTTATCAACATAATTTAATTTCCAATGAAGAGGACATTCACTATACATTGATATTTGACTATAACTTATTCTACCCATAAAATTGTTCCTTGCTTTCCACTACTATCTCTTCTATTTCAGGAGTGTACATTTTAGGATCTTTCGGGTATGGTTGTAATGGATGTTTGAGACTTTCTACAATCTTTTTCTTCTCACCTTTACTACCTAACAAAAAGAAAAACCTATGCTTTCTTGGTTCTTTCCTTCTCCAAAATGTATGTCCTATTCTACTTTTTAAATGTTCTAAATTACCTGAACCGAACATCTCATATACAGTTCTACTATGTATCCACTTTCCACCTTCTTCTAATTTAATACCATAGTTATCCATTAAACCTAAATCATATCCTTGATACATCCAGTTAGTCGCTTGATATATACCACCTATATGTTCTTGACCTGGGTCTGCATATGATATAAGAACCTTTATATCTGAAGCATATTGTTTCAACCACTTAAATGTTTTAGATATAGAAATGCTCTCCATATTCTTACCATACTCTTCGTGTATAAATAATCTTGTTAACTCAAGAGCTTGTTCTGGTTGTAACTCTTCAGAGATAGAACCAGCTGCTCTAGCTCCAACTGGATATCCATACACAGCAACACCAGCCAACTTCTCTTCAGTTTCATCAAAAAATGCATGTTGATTATCTGTTTCATAGAAAATACCCAACGCATATCTACAACTAGTCCAAGCGTGGCTATAGTGATGTTTTACAATCATTGATTTAGCTATTTTTTTAGAAATTTCTCTTACAGATACTTTTGATTTTTTTGGGATCAAATCCATATTTCTCCAATATTTGATTAACTTCTTCTTTTGATATAAAAGAAAGATTTTCCTTTGCTTCTGCTTTACTACATTGAAAATACTCACACATTATATTAATTAACTCTGGATCATATTTCTTATCTTTCTTACCTTTGATGTATTTACTAAATCTCTTACCCTTTGGTAAAAAATCTGAATACCATTTATAAACCTCTCTTGGTTCAAGAGTTCCTATGGCATATTTCTGAAAATAGTTGACTATCTCTATAAACTCTTCATCCATTGACAACCAACGATTTATGATGAATGGACTAAAGGCTTTTTGATCTGTTTCGTTGAATGAATCCCAAGGTTTCTTATGGACTAAAATCTGGTTTATCCACTCGAATATTGTCATCTTTTTTTTTAGGTTTTTCTCTGTAGTCTGTTTCATAAAATCCCTCACCTCTAAATTGTGGTTTTGCAGTATGTCCATAAACTCTTTCCATCTCTGAAATATGTATTCCACAACTAGCATTAACACATCTCTGACAAACAGGAGATGCTGCTTTCATACTTTGTTGTATTTCTTCTTCTCTATTACAAGATGGACATTTAAAAGTGTAAAATGGCACTATTCAATCCCATCGACATCTGCTAAATCAGAATTTACATGTTCACATTTTTCACAAGCAAATACTGCTACTGGTACTAATGTTTCTTGTCCATTTGGTGATACTAAAGCTGACATTTTTCTTAACAACACTGTTTGTTTAAATGTTTGATTTTCACATTTTTCACATTTTATAGCTGTTGTTTGACTTATATCTAGTGTTTGTTGCATCTGTCCATCTTTTCCTGGTACAATCATTCTTCTATCTCCTGTACTGTTTCTGTTATTGTTACATCTTCTACTTTCCAACCAGTCTTATTTAAGATATTTTCATCTTCATAAGGTGGTTGATATAATGTTACCCTTATAGGCGGTTTATCAAAAGATTTATGTTCTACTAAAAATGTTTTCATATTATTCCTCTACAATTGATAATACTTCATTCTGACTCATTATATAAACAGTTTCACCATCTACTTTATATTCGGGCATACCACCATGTTGATGATATAATATTTTATTACCCTCTTTAACTATAACCGGTATAAGTGTTCCTGTTGTTGAATACATTCCCTCACCTACAGCAACTACCGTACCTTCATCTAATGAACCGCCTTCAACTAGATCCGGCAAAATTATACCTGAATCGGTTTTAAATTCTTCTTCTTTTGGTTTTGGTTTTACAACGATTTTATCGTTTACTGGTTTTAACTTCATCTAATTATCCTCAATAATTTAACTATGGTTGACATAAAATTTATTTCTTTATCTACTACTTGAACATCTTGATATTGACCTTCTGCTAATGCAAGAATACACTCTGCTTCTTTTCCATGTGAATAGGTTTCTATTTCATCATAGAGTAATTTATACAATTCATTGTAATCAGTTACAGAATTATCAGCAAGTAATTGTCTAATACTTGTCATTGTAGTATTCGGTGTTAAACTCTCTAATAGTTTTACCTTATAATCATTCTGTATAACTGAATTAACATCTACCTTCAACTTACTATCTACAGCTTGTCTCTGTGCTGAATTGATAACTCTACGAATATCAGGATATCCTGCATTAACTATAAGAGCTACATCATCAAGTTCATACGATACCTCTTCCGTATCAAGAATATGAACCATCTGTTTTGCCACATCCTTACGAGAAGGTGGAACAATCTTATATGGTTGACATCTTGATTGAATTGGGTCTATGATTCTCTCTACATAATTACAAGTGAGAATGAACCTACAATGTTTTGAAAAGGTTTCCATCAGATTACGAAGAGCTGCTTGAGCATTTGGAGTTAAGTAATCACACTCATCAAGTATCAATACCTTTAAATCCTTAAACCCAATAGAACTTGCAAATGTCTTTACCTTATTTCTAACATCATCAACTTTGTTCTCATCTGATGCATTGATATATAGATAATCACAATCTATATTCTTTACTATGATTTTGGCTAGTGTGGTTTTACCAGTTCCTGCCCTACCATATAATAGTAGATGAGGAACATCACCACTTTCAAGATACATACCAACCTTCTCGCGAAGATGTTCATTACCAATGTAAGTTGATAAATCGGTTGGTCTATATTTTTCTACCCAAAGACTATGACTTACTGATTCCATTGTTTACCTCTCTTTCTCCAACTCCAAAACATATCTGAAAATACCTTCCACAAAGAATTACCAAAAAATGCTCCACCATTGTCTAACAATAAAATATATTTCCAATGTCTATTTTCTGGATCTGCTAATGTTTGTCTGCGAGCCATATCTTAATCTACATCCGACATAGCTACTATGAAATAAGTTGAATCATAATCATCAATCTTAAAGTTTACTTTGGCTAATCCTTCATTTGATACTTCGAGAACTGCTGATTTACATTCTTTATTAGCTACTAACATTTCTTTGAATAAATTAGCATTGAATGTTACAGGTTCAGTTAAACCATTAATTGTAGTTTCAACTGGAATATTTACACGATTTGTGTTTGTGGATGAATAACCAATAATAGCATTCAATTCACTTTTAATATTAACAAATGTAAACATATCAACATCAGCTAAGGCAGATTTACCTTTAATAAAAGTATCAATAAAATTACTATCTAACTTTACTTTAGTTTGAAAATCAGGTAATCTCTTTAATGCTGGAGGATCTGAAATTACTGACAAGTCACTCAACACATAATCAATTGATACTGACCCATTTTTTACTTTAAGTGAAACTGCTCTATCGCCTACTTTCGTCAATGTCAAAGAGACATCATCACCCAAAACACTTAAAAGTTTCTGCAATTGATCTGTTTGATAAACACCCAAATCAGCATCTTCAAATTTAACATTATCTGCAACTACAGTTCCCAATAAAGACTTGTCGGGCGTTACAAATGATGTTTTTAACTGATTTGTGTTGGCTGTCCATTTAACACTATTTACATTACCACCCAAATTATACTTTTGAATGAACTTATTTAACTTACTTTTTTCCATTTAAGGATCTCCTATCTATATGAATGGTGGAGTTTTTTGTTTGACCCACTCCACACCTTCTTTGTTTATTTTATGTTTTCTTTTTAAAATTTTATAAATTTCTTCTTCTGAATCACCACCCAACCAAAAAGTAGTAGTTTTCTTAATGGACGGATCGTATGCTTTTATATGATACCATTTGCTCTTCAATTTTTTCTCTCAAATTTGTTGTTGAATAATTATGATTTCTATCGTGATAATAAATCTTAATATCTAAATCGTCACCTGTAAAAGATTTACCTTTATAATCATCACCCAATATACGAACATCTGGATTAAGTTTTTTAAGTAATTCATATAAATCTTTTTCTGTATTATATGTAATAACTTCATCTACATATTTAACGGCTTCTAGTTGTATTCTTCTTTCTTCATAAGATTGAATAGGTTTATTTTTTTCAGGTCTATCAACTGAAGGATCATATTGTAATCCTACTATTAATTTATCACATCTAACTTTTGCGTATTGTAACATTATTATATGACCTGCGTGTAACAAATCAAAACAACTGCAAGTGAAACCTATTGTGTCGTGAATTAAACCGTCTATTATTTTCATTCTATAATTTACACCCATTTTACTATATAAGTCAACTAAAAAAACCTATCTAGTGTATTTATTTTGTCTACTGGCATGTCCCAACTTAAAGCTTCATAGAACATTTTAATCTTTTTTTGTAATGCCCCCACAAATAACCTATCGTAATCCATATATTGTTGTATAAAATCTGTTATTTGTTTGGGATCATCATAACCTTTAAAAGCAAGAGCATCTATTCCTAATGGGTTTTTCTTCATATATGCCCATCTAATCTTTTCTTTATTTCGTATAGGTTCGTTGTTATCTGCACCAAAGTGTTTTAACAAATCATTATATTTGATAGCAGCTTTAACATGAACTGGAGTTCCTTTATGTGTATCTGTAAATATAGTTCCATCACCATATATCTTTTTATTATTGTGTCGTTTGTCTATAAATTTAGACAATCTACTGACACCAGTTGGTAAAGCCATATCATATATTGACTTTGTTTTCATTGTTTTCTTAAAATCAATTATCTTCTCATCCAATATATCTTTATCTACATTACTTAAAATACCTTTTAATACCTCTTTCATTAAATCTCTCATAGCAGGTGGAAAATTACTCCTCACAATATCTAACCCTTTAACATCCACCTTATCACACTTTACTCCACCATCATTTATAATCCACTGACCATATCGTTTCTTTGTTACCCAAAATGCCGACTTAGCAATACACTCCTGTTTAATATCAAACCGATGATTACCTTTCACATTTAACATTCTACTAGCGAATACATCATATGATTTATTGATGTAATCCTGAACCTCACGTGCCACCTCTAATATCTGCGTTGTCATAAACTCCTCATCATCTAAATCAGCATTTGGATACTTATTCTTAACTAATGGTTTGGCTGGATAAAATACACTATCTGTATCTGTGTAAATACAATAATCTTCTTTGTCACCTAATTGTTGATTATAATAATAATTAGCTATCTTCTCTGTAAACTTAATCAAATCTTGACCTGTCAATGTAGTAGCCTCAGCATTATCTACATCATAGAACCTAAATACAGGTAATCCCAACACACCATATAATGAATTTAATACAATCTTCTGAATATGTTGTCTTCTATTGAAATAACCACTCCTCTCCATATCACCTTCGTCTGCATGTTGTTTCATTAACCTTCTAAACTCAACTCTCTCGTTAAACCATTTTTCCAACAATACAGGAATTAAACCTTTTTTGTCATAATGATACATTACACCATTAGATGAAATTGAAACCTTATTATTATCAAACATCTTTTTTAACTCATCTTGATCATATTTTCCTTTTTCTTTATCACCCACCATTAAAGTATATGTCTTATTCACACCCTTAACAAACTCCTCAGCATTCCAACCTTCCAACTTACCCAACTTCGTTTCAGGTGATATATTCAATGTCATAATGGTAGATGGATACATTGATGTCAGGTCTAAGTCAAAAACCCAATCGTATCTGCCGGGTTTAGGATCTTTAACATAAGCTCCAGCAAATTTTTCTTCACTACCATAACTACCTCCACGTTGTGGTTTATTTGGTGCAACTACTCCAATATCTTTCATATAAACCAACATCGCACCTTCTAAATATCTACTACTAAAAAATATATCTTCATAACCTATATGACCCAAATGACAAACACCTCTAGCCAACTCAATAAACTTTAACTTATCATCCAATGCCTTTACAATCTTAACATCATTTAAGTTATATTCAATATATTTGTTTATATCGCTTTTATACAAGTCGTCAAGAGTTCCTTCGTATTCGATCTTACCCATACCAACTTCAATCTTACCAATATAATCCAACCTATATGAAGATTGTTGTGTATATGTATATAATCTATATAATGCTAAATAATCTAATTGAGATACCCCAGCAATCTTATACTTGTTTTGATGCTCATTATAATAAACATTATTGATTGGTGATAAGCAATTAGCTATTTGTTCACCCATAACTTTTTTAGTTCTGTTATATAAATAAGGTATGTCAAAACCATCTATATTCCAACCACTTAATATAGTTGGATTGATTTCAAGATACTTCTGATAAAACCTTTGTAGTAATTCTTCTTCAGTTCTGAACGCCTCAACCACATCTGTATTCTTAACATTACCTAAAACAAAACAATGGTAACTATCAGCTGTTTTATCGTATAGAGCAATAGCAGTTATTTTGTTTTTAGCAGTCTTTGGTTCTGGAAATCCATCTACTACCTCAACCTCAATATCAAAAAATAACTCTCTATGACCTTCAGATGGTTCATTAGAATCACCATATTTATCTATTAATACACGAGTTTCTAATGGAACATCTGATTCAAATATATCACCCTTTTGTAAATCTTCACCAGTCCAAAACTTGATTTTTTTTAACTTATCCCCATACAAAGAACGATGTTGGCCTGTTGGAGATTTTTGATACGCATATGGTGTAAATTGGAATTTTTCGTAACCCTTTTTATCATCCCACAGATGAACGATTGGTTTTCCATGTTGTGATTTTTCAATATATATATTTTGATACATAACCTAATTTACAACTATTTACTATTAACTTCCAAATACTTTTTTCTTTTCTCCGTGATATTCGTAAGCGTGTCCATTTTCTTTCAATAATTCATTTACTGATGATTCATGACCCTTTACGAATAACTCACCTAAAACTCTACCATATTTACCTTTTCCGTGTGATATGATTGAAAACTTACCTTCATCAGAATTTTCAAGTAAATCTTTCACATATGCTTTAGCTGCTAATCCTTTTTTCTTTTCTTCGAGATTTCGTGTTCTTGATTCCCAAGTGTCAACACCATAGAATCTAATTCTTTCTTTTACCCAAACATTGAATCCCAAATCAATCATAGCATCTGCTGTATCACCATCGACCACTCTTACTAACTTACAACTATACCCGTGTTTTTTAACTTGTTTTCCCATTAATCTTCTCCACATATTGTTTTAATTAATCTCCAAGCCACCAAATATGGATCACAATTGGCAGATGGTCTTCTATCTTCTAAATAACCTTTTCCATCTTTAGCTACCTGCCAAGGAACTCTAACTGAAGCACCTCTATCAGATACGCCCCATCTAAATTCTGTAATAGGACAAGTTTCGTGTAGTCCTGTTAATCTTTTTTCATTACCAGTTCCATACACTTCAATATGGTCTTCATGTAAGTATTCTAATTTCTTAATTGCTTTATGAATAACTTGATCACCATCTTTTTCTCTCATAGCTTTTGTAGAAAAGTTAGTATGACAACCAGCACCATTCCAGTCACCTGATATTGGTTTTGGGTTAAGACTTACTACTCTATGTGTATGTAAACAAATCTTTTCTAACAACCAACGGGCGACCCATAGATCATCTGTTGATTTATATGGATCTTTACCGAATATTTGATATTCCCATTGACCTAACATTACTTCTGAATTGATACCACTTATACCTATACCAGCTTTCATACAAGCATCCATATGTTTTCTTGCTATATATTCACCTTTATTTCTACCACAATAATAATCACCTTGAGCTTCTGGTTGTGAACCATCTTTTGGCCAACCTACTGGAACTAATCCGTCATCACCTTTTTTGAATAAAGTATATTCTTGTTCAAACCCAAACCAAGGATTGTCATTTATTCCACCATTGAGTAGTTCATATAATTTCCATCTTATATTTGTTTCATGTGGTGTATCATCTGTATTCCATACTTCACATAGCACTAAATGACAATTTTCTTCTAGTGGGTTTTCGTATATTCTAACTGGTTTTAAAACACAATCAGAATTATCACCTGGTGCTTGATTTGTAGACGAACCATCAAAACCCCATACAGGACATTGAGCAACCGAACCATCCCATTCGTGATGTTCTACAACTTTTGTTTTACTTCTTAATTGTGGTGCATCTTCTGTACCATCGATCCATATGTATTCTAATTTAGTCATTTTTCTTTCCTCCAATCAATGTTTAATCTTTCTAACCTCTTTTTAGTTTCCAATTCTGGAAAGTTTTTATCTAACCATTCTACTGTTCTTGCAAGATCATTTGAACCAAGTACTATATTTACAATTTCTATAATATCCAATATATTAAGAATACTGTCTTGATTTATATCAGTTGAAATATATTCTTCATCTGTTGGTATTATATTACCTAACACAAAACTAACTCCCAATATTATATCTTGTACATTTATATAACCATCAAAATTGACATCACCAAATAAAATTTCATCATCTGGTTCTCCTATATAATCAAAGAACCAAGGTAATCTTGTATATATTCTCGAATACACGCCCGGGTATCCTGGATCCGCTCAACCATATCCCCAACTAACTATACCAATAAGTTCATACTCACCGTCATCATTTGTCATAATAAGTGGGCCGCCACTATCTCCCTGACAACTATCTTCACCACCATTGTTATCACCAGCACAAACCATATTATTTGTTACTTCATTTCCTATGTTACCACAACTTTCATCTATTGGAACATCAACTTCCATCAATACATTAGAACCCCATCCACCAGATGAAGTTGCTCCCCAACCCATTGTTGTTGACATTACTGGTTCATCATCGTGTG
>Ga0208010_1000032_pt1 | contig 42645 bp, 65 predicted proteins | sample 2_EtaG_FD_184074 | JGI IMG/M metagenome (GOLD analysis project Ga0208010, IMG submission 184074) | Marine viral communities from the Subarctic Pacific Ocean - 2_ETSP_OMZ_AT15125 metaG (SPAdes) (version 2) | ecosystem: Environmental > Aquatic > Marine > Oceanic | place: Pacific Ocean | collected... | reverse complement strand
AAGCCTGTAAGGAAATCAGTCCTCCCATATTAAACAATAAGTGTCAAGGATTTTTTACCCTCCCCCTCTTTTTTGTTTGACTTTCTATCCTTATTTTATCCCTAAAGTGTGACAGTAGGGTGTCATTATGCTGTCATTGACCTGTCATTCTTACTTAATGTTGGACCTTATCAGTGCTATTGTTAAGAGAAAACGCCCTAATCTTTACATAAGCGTCACTAGGTGTCACACAGGTGTCATTAAAGACATTGTAAAGACTACCCCTCTCACACTATACTCTGGACACCTTTTACCCCTAAATCTAACCCTATTTCTCTACATTATGACAAGTGACAGTTAAAAGTTGAATAGAAAAAATATAAAAAGTATAAAATTAGACCTTATCAGTGTCACAGATGTCATTCCGAAAGAGAGGGATTAAAAGTATGCTGCGTCAAGCGCGCTCATTTACGCACGCCAACTAAAAGTAAAAACTTTATTAAGAAACAATTTTATCCTTCTTCGACCTATTATCAAATGCAGTAAGCCATTGGAAATTCTTAAGACAATGTTTCCCGCCTTTAGATAGAGGAATAATGTGATCTAAGTGATAATCACCTTCAGGTCGAGTAGCTTCGAAAGATGTATAATCCTTAGAACTACAACAATCACACAGAGCCCTTTTAAGAGCCGCTCTACGCTTTGCACGCTTAACCCTATTCTTATCCTTATTTTCTTGATAATAGGCTCTACAGGCAGCGTTGTTACGTTTTCTAGTGGACGGAAGAGAAGCATACTCTTTAACACATTGTTTACATGCACCTCGTTTGCCTAACTTTCCTCCTTTTTGCGCATAAAATTCAGATAATTCCTTTGATTTTTTACATTTTGAGCATTGTTTCATAGTGTAGACTCCTGGTTATAAATATATAACGATTGACACTGTGAAAATGTTGACAAATAAATACGAGGTGTGCTATAATTAAGTCATAAAGGGAAACAAAGGGAGGCTCGAATGTTAGTACAATTCAAAACAAAAATAAAAGAGATAGATGGACGTAAATATATAGCTATAAAGAAAAATCTATCTACTTCAGACGTAATAAAGGACGATGCTTGGAGAGAGCATAAAGCTTATAACTATGGCGAATTAGCAAACTCTATGATAAAAACAGAAACGTTCAAAGCTATCGACCCTTTCACGGTTAATCAATGGGGCCCTCGCGCGAAGGTCCCTTGTGTTATATTCTACCTTGACACTGAAACTGATATCATTAAGGTAGATTCTAAGAATTTTCTAGCGACTGTAACAATTGAGGTAGTATAATGAACAATTCATGGGACGATTACCAAGTATCATATCAGACCAGCAATGGCACAGTATCAGTAGTTAAGGATTTACCTATACGTAAGGCCTTAGTCGTCTACGTTACAGCGTTACACGAAGGATTAGACCCTCTAATACAGAACAAGAGCATAGGTTCTATACTTACGAAGGAACAGATAGAGAATACAATGCGTACGCTCCTTACTTCAGGTCATTACAACTCATTGGAGGCCTAACATGTTTAACTTCATAGCAGGTATAGCCTGTACATTATCATTTGTATATTTTTTTATGTTTATGGTCTAGGGGAGGACATTATGGACATCTCACTGATAGCAGAGTGGGGCAACCACTTAGGAACATTTATAGGCATGAGCGCATCGTTGATAGCATTATATAAAGTGCGCCAGAACAAGAAGATCGCGACAAAGATTAGACACGACCAGAAGGCACGTTACGCAAAGATGGATAAGAAGGAACGTAAGGTCTGTAAGCAAGTAATCAAATACTTAGGCCTTAAAGAGGACTATATTAACCATTTCAACACGTTAGAAGAGCTTATGAAGGATCTAGTTAAGGGAGGAGAAAATGAGTAAAAAGATCGTAAGACTTAGAGATCTCGCAGGGTCTGAGATAGACAGACTAGACAACATAGGAGTAGCCGTAGAAGCGCTGCTAGACGAAGAGATAAGAGAACGCAATGAAGATAGTGTTCTAACATCAGGAGTTCATTTAAAGGCAGCCAGGGCGGCGATAGAGGCCTTAAGGAGTGTGATACATGAAGGATAGTATATTTATTCCTAAAACTAACTTTATGAATAGGCCTAGAGCCCCATATTACCTTAAAGATCCTATGAACGGCAATTCAGGATGGATAAGAGAATATGACAGAGCATTAAACCGAAATGATAGACAGTTACGGGATATAAAAAAAGCATGGAAGAGTTTAACACCTTTCGACCTAATTAAAGAGGCATTTAGAAGAATAGTTGACAAAATCACAAAAAGATGATACAATTGTGAATATGGACAACAGAGAAATAGAGTGGACAACGCTGATATTGATATTTCCTCGACTTAATTTGGACGAGATCGATACCTCTTACTCGCTCATAATCGACTTATGTGAGCATTTTAACAAATTAGACCGGCCCGACCTCTGGAAAGACTGGTTGAGCTTAAACTTAGCGGAAAAGGGTCCAAAATACGAGTTTTCGCTAACTATAACAAAAGAATTAACTAAAAGTTTCGGTTTGGAGGGACATAATGAAGAAAATAACCTTTAAAGTAGAGAGAAAGCAATTACTCATTGAGCGTATAGGGGAACTAGGAGTAGAACTAAGTATCCATTCTGTAGGACACAACATTTCTAACTGCATTGAGCTCAACTTTGAGGATGTAGACTGCCTGATACAAGAGTTAATGGCGACGAAACGCTTCATGTTAGAAGAAATCAAGAAAACAGGCAAGGTAAACGGGGAGAAACTCAATGGCTAAGGATAATAACAGGGTAATGACCCTTCATCCCGATGAACATGTCGCGATAATCATAGATAGAGTAGGAAATACGCGACAGTGGCTCCAAGCCGAGTACGGAGATGTCACCGAATTCTACGAATTAGAAGATGTTGTTGATGAATTAGAAGCACTTCGCTCGTATTTACGTGCGCAAAGACTAGGAGATTACTCATGAGTAAAATGACTGAACGTAAAGAGAGAACTTTACAGGAAATGATGAATGAAAACGAGAGAATTATCATAGCGTCACGAGGACTACCTAATCGACATAAGAAAGTCAAGAGCAACTTAGAGAAGGGAGTACTGGTCGGTGTGTACATATTTGGCGCATTAATCATCGGTTTCGGGGTGGTATACCCTATAGTCACAGTTTTAAAGTTATTTATACTAGGAGGATAGGATGAGCAGCAAAAGAGAATATGTTTATGAGGAGATGGGATATCTTGACAATGACGAGATTACGCACCGACTTGAAATCACACGTAAGAAAGTTAATCAACATCCTACCAATGGCGCACAGTACTATAGATGGATCGCCAAGGACGGCGAAGGATATTCAGCAACAGATACAAAGACAGAGCGACTCACATTGACTATGGCAGATGAATCTGAGTATATACTACGACTACCTGGACGAAAATTGAATCTTACAGCAGTTGAGCTTGACGATTTACGCAGTTTGCTTGAAGTTATAGGTATAACCGAGGGGGATGAGCGTATGGGACATTGGTCAAGAGGTAGAGTCATAGAGAAACCACAAGAGCCTAACATTATCGGGGAGATCAGATGAAGAAGATTGACAAAGATGAACTAGAAAAGGAACGTCTTAAAGTCATCCAAGCAATCAGTGGATTAAAAATGGACTCACAAAGCGACCAAACTGGCGTACCCGGATTCTATGACACACTGTTACAATCAGCGATGAATGCAGGACGAGACCTTAGTTGTGAAGAGTTTGTTAAAGGGTACGCAGAAGTAAATAAAGTTAAGGTTGAGCCCAATGGGATTTACCAGCGTGGTGACCTAGTTAGAAATCACAAGGCATTCTTCTACAGGATGCACGAAACATGGAGACAATATGCAAGGATTCACGGACTTAAACCCGGATCCGTTTCGAGAGAGACCATCGCCCTTGAATTCGAAGCGGTACTGGAAAAACAATGGGACGAAAAAAAGCAGCAACTTCGTAAAACGTTTGCGCCTATTGAAAACGAGGATGAATTCGATAAAATGCTTACGGAATTCACGAGAGCCATCTGTGGTAAGCTCTACCCGGATGAAGATTCTGTTGACTTCAGGAGATCCAAAGCCTTTATTGGACATTTTCTTTGGCAGCTCCAGATGAAACTACACCACGGTCCCCAAGCAGTACTACGCCAAGGAAATGAAGCGATGCTGCTATTTATATCCAAGACCCAAAAGACAGGAAAGAGTACAACTGTCCGTCGACTACTAGAGACCATCAACGATATGGGTTTCGTATGGAAGACACACTTCGATCGCTTGGAGGACCAATTTTCCCTTATGAACCTGGCCTACAACTATGTAGCATGGTTCGATGACGCTGGCCGCTCTTCGGTCAAGAATATGGCACGATTTAAGCAGATCGTGACAGACGATGAGGTAAACTTCAGGGCTATGTATACACAGTCAGAGATGAGGATGCCTAAAATGTCAGTATTAATAGGAACGTCGAACAAGCCGGCAAGGGAGCTATTAAATGATACAACAGGCCTTAGAAGGATTCATCAAGTGTTTGTTAACTCCGACTCTGTGGACACCGGCGGAGGTATTGATCTTGATTTTCTCGACAATTTTGATCACGAGCGTCTTATTAGGTTGGTGCCTATGGACAGAAAGAAGAGCCCGATTACGAAATTTATCACGCCTTCAGAACTATCATCATACGAAGACGAGATCAGACCAAGACATATCATAGAACTGTGGATGAATGACATGGGCTACACACCAGGAGTTAAAGCAACAGGAGAACTAATGCCGGGTGGCGATCTTTATCAATCAATGTTAGACTGGGGTAACGCCAACGGTTACCGTCAGCCGTACATACCTAACGCTGAATCCTTCAGGAATAAACTGGTGGAGAATGGCTGCGAGGCCGGACGCAATGGGAAGTACAGAGGATTCTATATGATCAAACCGGAGGACAAATAATGAAACATGATCAATATAAGTTATGCTACGCCGAAGGAGGGTGGGGAGAAGGTAAACTATACTTCACTGATAATTTTGAAACTCAGCGGGGAGACGACTGGAATGACACTCCTTATGAGTGCAACGCCGGACGTCCTTATGAAGATGATACCCATAAAGTAGTAGCAGTATATTTTGAAGGTGGAGATTTTGTATTTCCTAATCATAATCATCATAACTCACCTCACAATGTAGAGGATATCAACAAAGGGAAGATAGCGTGGCTGAGACCTGCAGAATGGGCCGACCACACTAGAAGTATTAAAGCGGGGACAGAAATGGGAGAAGTATTATGTGCGCTCAGATATCACGGAGCTAAACTATTCGTACCGGAGAATCTTAACCAATGAAAAAGAGAATCATAGACAAGCTGTTCAATGTTAAAGAGTTCGTTAACGTGTGTGTAGACAGTCCAAGAGAGTCGAAGAATGTTATACCTGCACAAGACGCAGCGAATCTCCTTGAAGGTAAGTATTTCTGTATTAATCCGCTTAAAGAAGGGTCAAGCAGGAAGCAACTGAACCTTACAGCACGTAGAAATATCCTCATAGAGTTCGATGCAGACTCATTAGAGAGACAATGGAACATTATAAGGGACAGGAAGATACCATACCGCACGATAGTGTTCAGTGGTAATAAATCCCTCCATGTAATCATAGCCCTTGACAAAGATCTAGGAAAATGCTATTATAGAAGTATAATGAGAAGACTGAAGAGAGTTTTACCAGAGGCAGATGCAGCATGTTTTGAGCCTGCACGTCTCTCACGTTTAGCTACAGACTCTCAGCCTTTAGAAGAGGTAGGAGAAGTCATCACAGCAGAACAATTAGAAGCTTGGCTCGCGTCATTAGGATGTAGTAAAGAACAGTATGAAGAAATAGAAAAGAAACAGATAGCCTTCAACGAAGCACAGAAAGGTAAGCTCAGTAGAACCACGATGAATCTTATAGCAGGACAAATCCCTAAAGAAGACGCACACAGGGCGACGATTAGCTCAGCGAAGAATCTACAAGAATTAGGATATAGTAAAGAAGACATAATAAGCACACTAGCACAGGCAAGACAGCTCACTCGCACAGATGAAACGTGGGAGGAGTCAGTAGAAAAGACAGCCAGGGTTGTAAACTGGGTGTTAAAAGAGTGGAACCAAAGTGAATGGAGAGATTAAAATGAAGAAACGTACCCGCAACAACTACAAGAAAATGGCAGACCCAGGACAATCTATCTCTCTGGAAGGTAGACGTATAGTAAAGTCTGCTCCTTTAACAGGATACCCCGCCATCGGTAAAGACGAAGATCCTATCCACACCTTTTATGACTATGTAGCCACAGTCTTTGATATTCCTAAGGAAGAATTAGATGTATCTATGATAGGCCTAGGACGAGAGACTACTAGGAAATTCAACGAGCGTTTAATAGGATGGATGAGACGACAAAAAGAGATTCGCCTCCACAGATTTGAGTATGAATTTGGAATGGTTAATCTTATGTATGGTCCAGTGTTTATTGAAGAATTAGAAGAAGACAAAGTTCATTTACTCGAAAGGATAGAAGATAATAATGACTAACTTAAGATTAACCCGCAGACGCAGGAGACGTGATATGACAAACAGGTATGTATGCTCAGCCTTAGAAGAACTAAGGACCCAATTGGAAAAGCATTTCACATTTGTGGACGTGTTAGTACCAGAAGCAAGTAATGAAGAGTATCACATGTCAAGAAGACAGTTGCATATCGAAGGGTTAATAGAAGAGATCCAAACATATGTTAATCGCATGGAAGCGAGCCTAGGAGACAAATGGGATATGCATTGGGACCAAGACAGGCGCACCAAGGTTAAGAAATCCCGACGCGCAGCGGAGAAGAAGCTCGATAAGCTAGAAGCTAAGATCGAGAAAGCAGAGGAAAAACTAAAAGAGATGGAGGGTAAAGAGGATGGCGAAGACTCCGAAGAATAATAGTAAATACCTAGGCGATACCATAGACAATCTCATTAGGTGGGACATGTTTCACATGGTCAACGAGAATTGGTCTAAGAGATACAAGCGAGAAGATATTATAGGTGAATCCTCCATATTAAATCTAGAAGCTAGTGATCTATACGTATTACACACCGCCGACTGTACTACCAACCCAGGGAATAAAGTCCTATGCTGCATAGTAGACCCTAAAGATAAAGCATATAAGAATAATGTCCTAACAGCTATGATCAGCGTTCACCCTAAGGAGCCCGTATTAGTTAAGCAGCGTCCAAGCTACGAGCATGGAACGCTGGAAATGATCCACCTCTTAGACGCTAAGAAAAGAGAAGCTACTACCGAAGACGCCAAAAAAGCTATAGATAGTCTAATTGAGCTAGTAGGCGGCATCATAGCGAAAGAGCACGGACTAAACATAAAAAAGAAGAAGAAGGAGGAAGAAGATGGAAAAGACACTCCTGATTGATGGCGATTCCATAGCATACATGGCAGGCATAGGAGAGACTGAAGAAGATGCAAGACGTATAGTTGACGAGTACATGCGCAGGATTACAAGTAAAACTTGGAGCGGTAGGTACGAACTATATATCGAGGCCGATAAGAATAAGAACATCTTCAGGAATCACGTAGCTACAACTAAGCCTTACAAAGGTAATCGAAAGGATTGTCAGCGTCCTACTCATTTACGAACAGCAAAGAACTACATGGTAGCATGCTGGGGAGCTAAAGTACAGTTCTATATCGAGAGTGAGGATAAAGTAGCTATCAGAGCCTACGAGCACGGCCTAGAAAACGTGATAATCGCCAGTATTGACAAAGATATGCTTCAAATCCCGACGGAGTTCTACAATTATAACAAAGACGAACAGTTTATTATGATGGAGTACCAATCCGATACTCATTTCTGGACCCAAGTCCTAACAGGAGATGCAACAGACAATATTCCAGGACTAAAGGGGGTAGGCCCCAAGACAGCGAATCAGATTATATTCAACCTGGGTACTATGCATATAGATTTTGTAGATGAGTCTCTTTGTCGACATGTAGTTAAAGAATATATTAAGAGAGGCCACCCTTATCAGTATTTCCTAGAACAATGCCGACTACTTCGCATGTTGCGAACTCGATATGATGTATACGTACCTCCCACAACCAAAGAAGAGTACGAAAGATTACAGAAAGAGTTGACAGTTAAATCAAAATAAGTTATAATTAGGACAAGAACAAGGGGAAGCCCCCAATAAACCTTAGGAGTAAAGACATGACAGGTACGTCAAGACAAACAACCAAGAATAAATCAAACCGCGAAATCATCGTGGTGGGACCTTCCCTCACAGGATTTGCACGTGTAGTTAAAGCTGGTACACAGTTTAACAGCACGAAGCCTGAATACAATTTACAATTAGAGTTTGACCAAGAGACAGATGAAGGCCAGGCAGCTATCGAAGCTATCACAGAAGCTCATGAAGCTAATTTAGCTTACGAAAGAGGTAGACGTCCAGACCAAGAAATTATTGATTATGGACTTCCTCTAAAGACTATCGATCTAAAAGATGCTACAGCGAATGGTACAAAACGCAACCCTGATGTATTTACAGATGGAAGACTCAAGGTCACAGCAAAGAGTATCTTTAAACCTGGCCTGTTTGGAAGCCTAACGGCCGGCGATGGCGGTAATTCAGACCTTAGTGGTGTGATGACCCACGAACTCCCGGTGGGTTCTATCGTTAAAGTTAAATTAGCTTTGATCTCATACTTCCAAGACGGGGATGAGAAACGCGGAGCTAAAGCAGTAGCAGGATCTTCAGTTAAACTACAGTCAGTTAAACTTTTGAAGAAACCTGTTAAGAAAGTTTTCGAAGAAGACACCTCAGCGGAGGTATTAAGCTTCGGATCAGATACACCAACAACAAATACAAATGAAACCTTTACCGATACTTTCGACGAGAGTACTGGAATCGAATAATGCCCTCCTTTTCCCGACGTACGTCCCTTTCCCCTCCCCCTTTAAGATCGTACGTTGGGAATTTTTATATCTACTTGTCCCATGGCTGGTGCAGAAATTAAGGTTCGAATCCTTAAAGTGGGTCAAGTACATATAATCGAGGTAAATGCGAGGAACAGGAAGTGTTACATAAGAAATTGGAGTTAAGAAGAATACTTAAAACGTGTTTAAGACAAATGAATGATATCCCTTATGAACAAAGGGACGACGAAGTAAAAGAAATAAGAACTACCATATTACGCAAATATGATAAACTAGGACAAGAGGCATATGACAGACTTAAGAAGATCGATCCTGAAATTCAAAACTTATAGGTTTGACAGGGATCTTACTAAAGCTTTCATGGCGTATAAAATAGACGGAGTGCAAGCTATAAGACAAAACGGACAGTGGGTGTCCCGTGCAGGAAAGGATTTACATAATTTGCCACACATGCCCGACGGAATATATGAAGTCTATTTAGGAGACTGGAAAAGTTCAGTATCTGCTGTGCGGACGCACAAGGGAAAGGAGATAAGTAAAGAAGCACTATACCAACTCTACCCTATACTTGATATGCGCTTATTTGGAGGATATCCAGACGGTATTATACTTCGTCCGAAAGAAGTAAAAGGTTTACTCGATAGCGCCGTACGTAAGGGATATGAAGGATTAGTTATACGCAGCTCAGAAGGACTATTCAAAGTAAAGCCGGTAGAGACACACGACGTTGAAGTATTAGAAATGATAGAAGGCAAAGGAAAGAACTTAGGAAAAGCAGGCGCCTTAGTGACACCCATGGGAAAAGTAGGGACAGGACTAACAGACGCACAACGAGATCAGTACTTTAAAAACCCTCCTATAGGAAAAATCATTGAAGTGGAGGCTATGAGCCTTACTCCGAACGGTAAGTTTAGACATCCTAGATTTGTACGAGAGAGAGTAGATAAATAAGTTATGGGGACGTGAAGGGTTCGACATGGGGTAATGCCGCACGCGGAACCGCCATGGACGCCAGTTCGATTCTGGCCGTCTCCACCATTTAAATAGGTCCGAACGCATCGTAGGGGTTTGGGTTGTGCTTAAGGGAATTGACCCTGTGGGACCAGATTAAACTAAAGGACTTCGGTCCGTACCCTACATTTGATTTAAGAGAAGTTGTGATGATAGAGACAATAGCAGAGATTACAATTTCGATACTCACAATTATCACTATGTGGTTAGCAGGTGATAAAAGTAAGAACGCCCCAGTAATGGGATTGATAGCGGAGGCTGGATGGTTCATATGGATCATCGCATACCAACATTGGGGTCTCCTAGTTTTGAACATATGCCTGATAGGAATGTATTTCAGGATGTACAACAAATGGAGACAATAACATGAGTTTTTTAACCTTTAATGATATACAAGGGGACACAGTATTTGTAAACCCTTCAGCAGTAGACGTGGTAGTAGCAGCTTCACATGAGATCCCCGTAGAAGTAGACGCTCAAGGCCAGCCGACATCAGATGAAAGAAAGTTGAAGTTCTTCGCAGTAGCTATTCTTCGTAATGGAAGACAAGTACAAGAAGCATTTGATACTACAGACGAACGAGACGCAAAGATAGCAGAAGTTAAATCAGCATCTTTTCTATAATAGATGCAACAAGTTAACGTGACTGCCTTAGCCTCTGCAAGGAGGGCCATTCACCAGGACGATCTTCACCTCGGAAGAGGAGAGATATTGTGGCAGGCTCGTGGGAGGAGCTCAGGAAATGGGCCCTCCCTTTTAAATTTAACGGAGATAACATGAAGAATAAACCTTATGTAATATTGATGTGGGAAAAGATAGAATTACTACGTAAGAACTGGACAGACCTAGGCCTATGTTGTCATGTTGATCACACTCCTGAATCTGCATTACTCTATAAAAAGATACTGCTATATAAACGATTAAAGAGGAAGCAGAGATGAAGAAATGGTTCACATCAGATCACCACTTTTGGCATGGCAATATTGTAAGGATGTGTAAGAGACAGTTGAACAATCAGCGCCAGTATAAGAACCTAGAGGAAATGCATGAAGACCTTATTAAGAAATGGAATGAAAAGATTGGCCCACATGATATTGTTTATCATCTTGGCGATTTCAGTTTTCGTCGCTGCACCGGTCTTCTTAAGCGTCTTGTTAGCGCTCTCAACGGTAGAATCATACTCATCCTCGGAAACCATGACCAGAACGAGGCTAGGAGATATATGGAAGCGGGTTTCTACGACGTTACGTGGCATAAGCGTATTAATCTACAAGGATATCGTCTCATGCTACAACACTATCCGAGGTTCCCGTGGGTGAATGCTAAAGCAGCTAAGACCGATATTATAGTGCACGGCCATACACATGTTAAAGAACAATATAATGAAGCTGGGTCAGCCACCAGATGGAACGTACAAACAGAGCAGGACGAAACACACTTTGAGGACGCTAAGATTCATGTAGGAGTTGACGCCTGGGACTTTTACCCCGTAGAAGACTTGACAATAATTAAGCTGTGTGATAAACTTATAGATAAGAAGACGGAGGACGGTGACGTATGTACACAGTAGGATACAGATTATATAATAAAGCAATAGGAAAGTGGTATCACGATACTATCCAGACAGAGGATTGGGATAGAGCATTAGAACACTTTTACTGGTTCAGCGACATGGCAAAGGATCCCGACGTAACCGACGCACACATTACACTCAGCGCGGAAAAGCATACTTGTTGTAGATATACTAAATCAGATAACCCTGTATGGTGAGGAAGATAATATGAAGAGCCCCGGTAAGTTAGATGCGATGGCTTGCATCAAACGAAATATGGATAGGTACAATAAGCGATTAGGTAAAGGACCGAACTTTCTTTATATGGAGACCAGCGACCCTTTTATCGTATGTGCCCGAACGGTAATAAAGAAGCATTATCCGGCCTGTAAGCTCGTAATCTTACCGAACGGGTACTTAAGTAATACAGACTTTTCTCTATCACTAACAGATAGAACAGAACGATATGCACCAAACCAGAAGTTCCCAGGGATTAGAAAGCCTGACTGGGCAGTGGATCAGATACGAAGATTTGACACGGGACTAATAGAAGATATATGTGAATGCGGGGTAGGACACCCCAACGCAGATTTTATGGCATCCTGTAAGGAGTCAGATAGAAAGTGGATGGGTGTTCACGGATGTTGCGGATGTTGTAGCGGGAAGAAAAAGAAAAGGGAGAAGCAGAATGAAGAGTAGAAGCCAAGTAGTATCGATATTTAACATTATTATTAAGGTAGAGAATCCTGACAAAGACTTTAAAAAGGAATTAGAGAGAGCCTCTAAATCGGGAGACTTCATGTACATAGATAGATTTATTTACGGCTGTCCTGAACTGGTGATGCCTCAAGATAACGGAGACCTTATAGTATGTGTAGAACCAATGCCAGATTTATTAGATCCTTGGGCAGTAACCCAAGACTTAAAAGACGAATTAGAAGAAGCAGACAACAACGGAGAGTTTTTAGATGACCAGACTGAATAAAATATTACTTACTATAATAGTAGGACTAATGCTAGGAGCAGGTATCGTTCACACTCCGTCGGCGGTGCAGTACGTTAAGGAGAATTTCGTTGAACATGAAAATGGCAATATAGCTATGATTATGAACGGCCGAGGACACGGTACAGGATTCTTTATCAGTCATAACCTTTTAGTAACTAATGCACATGTAATAGACGGTAAAGATAAAGTTAAAGTTCAGTTGGTTAACAACACGGTAGTAGATGGATTAGTTGTCGGCGTTGATAAGCTTCACGATCTAGCTTTAGTCAAGGTAGGGTTCTCTAGAGGAGAGACCTTGGTATTAGATCTAGGAAAGGTAAAGAGAGGACAGGAGATTCACACTATAGGCTTCGGCCGAGGTACATGGTACAGCGCTAGATATGGTAAAGTTTTATATCATTATCTTGTCGATATTCCTAGGTATGGAATCCACTCCATGTATGTCAGAGCCGAGTTAGCTACTATACCTGGACATTCAGGATCTCCTATTTTTAATAGTGAAGGAAAGGTTATAGGTATAGTATCCTTAGGCGGCGGGGGAGAGACTATGTTTATCCCTGCATCCTTTATCGTAAAGATTCACAAAGACTACTTGACATTTCTAAAAAAATTACATATAATGCAGAGAGTAGAAAAACAGAAGGCACGTCAGAGTGCTATAGAAGCTGCAAAGAAACCGGGAGTATAATATATGCCTTATATACAAGACCATGACAGAGAACGAGTAATAGGAGACGGTCCTAAAAATGCCGGAGAATTAAATTATGCTCTTACAGAACTCGTTATAGAATATATGGAACGTACCGGTAAATGCTATAACACGATGAATGATATTATGGGAGCCCTCGAAGGCTGTAAACTAGAATTTTATAGACGCGTTACCGCTCCTTATGAGGATAAGAAAATAGAGGAGAATGGTGATGTCTACTAATCAAGATTTTTTAGAGGAAGGGCAAGATAAAGCTATTTACTTAGCCGGGCCCTACTCGCACGCACATAAAGATATAGAAGCTATGCGACGCATAATGCTGACATATGTTTCAACTAAATTAGCGGTCGCAGGCATTACAGTGTTCTCTCCGATCACTCAATCCCATGAACAAGAGAAGACAGGGTTAATGAAAGGTGACTACGAGACATGGAAGAAGACTGACCGTAAGATGGTAGAGAAGATGGACGAAGTATGGGTCTTAATACTCGAAGGCTGGCGGCAGTCTAAAGGAGTTACAGACGAAATCTACTGGGCCCGGAGAAAAGGTAAGAAGATTAGGTTCCTGAAGTATCAAGCCTATAAAGACAAAATTGTGGAAGTCAAACGAGGGAGTAAATAGATGTCGAAGTACCCAGATGAGTGTATATTAGATCTATTCCATAAGCTGAAGAATGGAGTGAGTTGGAAGAAGATCACCAAGCAGTTAAACAAGAAGTATAACTTTCAAAATGATCAGAGCCATTATAGAAATTTATTTCATCGTTATAAAGATAGATTCGAACTGAGTGAGAACGAGAAATTGACCATTGATATGATCAGAGAAGCTGCCACGGCCCGTAAAGGACGTACGGCCAGCAATAAGAAGTTAAAGAAGGTCTTAGATGAATGGGATGTTACTGATCATTTAGTAGACGACTTCACTAGAATCGCTGCAAAGTTGACAGGAAATAGAACAGTCATCAAGAAGGCTAAAGCGAATACCCTAAATGTTGGAAACGCTAACATGACCATGGCACTAGATATCTCAGATATACATGGAGGATTGAAAACTAAGTTCTATGATTATAAAAAGATCCGACTAAGATTAAAGAAATTAGTCAATGTATTCCTAGAAGAGTATGACAGGAATAGCAGGACACATAACGTTGAAGACTTTGTGATAGGACTGAATGGAGATATGATCCACAACGATAAGCTCCATGAAGATAGTTCTAAGGCCTGCGAAGAGAGCACCCCTGGGCAGCTGTACAACGTGACAGAGATATTATTCGAAGCTGTTATAGAACCTCTAGCGTTAGTAGGATTGCCTATCAGGGTAGTAGCTACAGCGGGAAATCATGACAGATCTTGTAAAAGTAGAGCGATGTTTCAACAAGGTAAGGAAGGATATACGTGGACAGTGTATAAGACATTAGAGCTCTTGACTAAAAAACTGAAGTATGATAACATTGAGTTTATAATACCAGAGGGGTACGGTGCAGTACTGAAGATTCAAGGATCTAATATCCTGTACGAACATGGAGATATGATTAAAGGATCTACAGAAGCTATACTAAGGACACATCTTAATAACAGATCCGAGCAGTATCAAATGATCCTACACGGCTTAAGGATAGGACACTTTCACAGTTTCAGACAATTTGGAAGGAAGATCATTATTAACGGCGGCTTAGTCTGCGGTGATGACTTCAGTGATAGTAGTGGATATGCGGCAGAACCTGTCCAAACGATTGTAACATATTGTAAATCACCTAACAGAAAGAATAGCTTATATAAGGTGTTCCCTGTTATACTACCTAAATAGGAGAAGGCATGTTAGTCAGCGATAAACTATTTTTAAGATTTATACAAGAGCGCCTTAGTCTATTAAGAGGGTTAGTGAATCTAAGTAATAAAGACCAAGAGGAACTGATCCTAGAAATCGCCAACCTAGAGGATGAGATAGACTCCTGTATTACCGGAGATTTAACTACGGAAAAACTAGATAAACAGAAAGAGTATTTTAGGAAGCACGACAACTACGAGCTAGGCTATAGAGGTGCCGACGGGACCTTGGTTGTGGAAGGACCTAGGTTCAACCACAGAGATCGGTTCTATGAAGTACAGGAAGAAAAAGAAGGCCTACTAAAAACTATCGAACTAGCTGGAGAAAAGATACATAAACTGGAGAAGGCCAATGAAAGACTCAAGAAGCGCTTGGCAAAAAGTAAAAAATAGCGACCAGATGGTCGGAATGTGTGAGGACTTCTTAGAGAAGATTCACCAAGACTTATGGAACCTAGAAGTTCCCAATAACAAAGTAGAGAAATTATATTTCCTAATGGAGGATATTAAACATGCAAGAGATGAAATTGGTTGCTTTCGACTTCGAAACTCATCTGATAGCTTACCCGAATAAGGTAAACCCGCCAGCAGTTTGTATATCCTTTAGTACGTTAGAGAAGGAAGATATGTTCAGCGATGCGAGTCACTACGAAGTGATGGAAGTCAACGGGAAGAAAATTCATAATTATTTGTATCCTTGTTTTGAGGAGAAGGGTATAGCCATAGTAGGTAACATATTCGCTCTGATGAGCATGGCGGGTAATATTAAATTGATCGCGCATAACGCTGCCTTTGACCTACACGTTGCAAAGAAAGTAGATCCTAGAATTATACCTTGTATATGGGATGCCCTTAAAGATGGACTAATATCAGATACCATGATCCGTGAACAGCTTTATATGCTGTCGACTAAGGGAGATCTTAACTGCCCTATGGCATTAGCTGCTCTGACTAAACGTTGGTTAGGTATTGATATTTCGGCCGACAAGGATGAAGACGCAGTACGTTATAGATATGAAGAAGTGGACGGTACTCCAATTAGTGAATGGGAAAGAGACTTTGTAAGGTATGCTATATCTGATACGGCGTATACACTTTGTATATACATTGCACAAGAAGAAGCAAGAGCTGAGAGAGGTCCAGGTTCTATCAACCAGGAGCCGCTTAATGTAGCATCGGCATATACTCTACGTGGTATGACTCTTGAAGGAATCAGGACAGATCCCGAAGTAGTACAGACCCTGAAGGACTACTACATCCCTAAGTTTGAAGAGGCCAAAGAGAAGCTCAAAGACTACGGTATAATGAGTGAGAAAGGTGTCCTATCTAAGAAGATACAACGTGACATAATTGACACATTATGCGCCGAAAACGGGGTTAAGGTGCCAAAGCTGACAGATACTGGAGAGATAGCAACAGACAGAGAAACGCTAGAATTCATGGCAGGTTTTGATGATCCTCGCATCGATGCACTACTAGAGTACAGCAATAACCTTAAGGCTTGTACTACATTCATACCACAGATGGACGTCGATAGGATCCATCCAGACTTTAACAATATAGTAAAGACATTGCGCACTTCATGTAAGAGTAGTAACTACCACCTTTACAAAGGAGATAAGGCCAATGCATTAACCGCGACAGGGAAGCCGAAGAAAGTCTTCGTACACTCAACCCCGTCCATGAACTTTCAGCAGGTACCTAGAGATGGCGATTTTAGAAAAGGGTTCGTCCCAGATGAAGATTATGTATTCGTTGACGTTGATTACGCTAACCTCGAGTTTATTATGGCTAGCGCCGTGCTTGAGCGTGAAACAGGTCATTCTACTTTGCGTGAGTTACTTAACACTGGGCTTAACATTCATGATGCGTTGTGCACAGTACAGTATAACGATATCTACAATGAAGAACTCACTGAAGCTGAAGGACTCGCAATTCTCAAAGATAAGACAGATAGTCGGCACAAACGACTTAAGAAAGTAAGACAAGATGCTACCAAACAAATAAGTTTAGGAGTGGCCGGAGGTCTTATGGTAGACACTGCGCACAGCGGAGTAAAGGCTAAAGGATATAAAGATGTTACGAAGAACATGGTAGACAAATGGCTATCCTATGCAAGGGATAGATTCCCAGAGTTTAAAGATTGGTTTGGCGCCGATGTACCATGGAACGGCAGGCTATGGAAATATAGAGTAAACCCTAAAAAGACCCGGTTCATTCCTAGACTTAAGAAGTCGATTAAGATTGAATACTGTACAGAGATCATGGGTGTTTACTTGGCTGACAGAACAAGGAATCAACTGTCTAATTGTAAGACTATGCAGACCCCAGCGGCACTCGGTATGAAGCGTGCGATCGTTATGCTGTATCAAAAGATGGAAGACCCAACGTTGAATAATGTATTATTCGGATCGAAGATCCACGCTAATGTACACGATGAAGCCCTCAACGCAGTTCCTAGGTCGAAATGGAAAGAATGCTTGGATGAGATATGCAGTACGATGTGCGACGCCATGTTAACGATAGCTCCTAAGAATAGAATCACTGTAGAGGCCACAGTACAAGACTATTGGGGCAAGACAAGCACAGAAGGATACCCTGTATTTGAAGCATACAAATTTAAAGATGGACAATTAAATGTGGATGAGGTATAATAAAGGTATATCGAATGGAGGGTAACATGTATAAATCATTCATCATATTAATGTTATGTTTACTTAGCGTATCATGTACTAGGTATCAAGGGACTAGTACTAGGATCCTGGATGACCTTGGCGTGAAGTATGAGATCACAAAGAAGATACCTTATCACCCTGACGCAGACGCAGTCTATGTAGAAGAGGAAGATAAGATTTATGTTAAGAGAGGAAAGCAACAGATATACCTTATATTACATGAAGTGGTACATAAGATAAGAAGTAACGCAGGAGTGTCCTTAGGTTTTGACGATCCTAAGATGCATAAGCTTGAAGAAGCTATAGCAGTTAAAGCTGCGATAAAGATCTGTAAAGTGGCAAGGATCAGCTCTGGTGTCAGTAAGTACCAAATACCTGGACTTATTAGCAGAACGTGGAAGGTTAATGGATTAGATAGAACGCCTCTCACCAAAGAAGAGCACGAATTAGTGAACGAAAAAGTAGACGAAACTGTTACCTTATTTATACAACTATTAAAAGCTAAAGGTTATGACATCAAGGAAGTCGATTGGGTCCGAACCGCAATTCTAATCTTAATCTAAGGGAGCGATCAGTGAAACAGGTAATCTTATTGGAGATAATCCATATCATAGGAAGATTAATAGCGGGGTCAGGCGTATTAGTTGTAGGAAAACATATACTTAATATCTGGGGATAACAATGGATAGAGAAAGTAGCCCTGCGGAAGGGATCAATAATGAAATAGAATTTATGTTACACTTATTACGTTTACCAAATATGGCATTACCTTTACCTGGACAAGATGATCCGGATCCTTATGAACAGATAAGAGTAGCTTTAATGATGATCAGAAAAAAACTAGTACGTATACAACAAGGAGAGTATGGCGATGGGTGAAGCTAAGCGTTTTAATGAAGGGAAACCCAGGCTATCTTTAGTACCTGGTGCATTACAGAGAGCTTGTGCAAGAGCTATGATGTATGGAGAAATGAAATATGGTATGCACAACTGGAGAGGTGGTGGTAAACATATGAGCTATCACGGACTTGCTGATAGTTTAAATAGGCATTTAGTAGCTTTATTAGAAGGACAAGATAAGGACGAAGAAAGTGGATTAAGTCATGTCGATCACATAGCAGCTAACATCGGGTTCTTAGCGGAGTTAGTAGAAAATGGAAAGATCATAGACGATAGGTATAAAGAGGATAAAGATCCTATAAAGTTAGAGATTACAGAGGATACAGAATTTATAGTCGAGACCCATCCTTGCTACCCCCCAGGGACGCCCGACGCTAATAGCCCATGCTTAAAGAAAAGGCTTGACGAAGAAGGCACAGACTGGTATAATGAATATAAACAGGGAGATAATTACAATGGATAATGAAGTTAAGAAATTATTAGGATTTGTGGATAGCATGGGTAAAGACAACAGAGCGCTATTCCAAGCAATTATGCAATTAGACGCGGCTCCTAGAGGTACGCAATTAAGATTGATTAAAAAAGTAAACCAACACATCTTAGAGAGGAAGTTAAATGAGCAAAGACGCGAAACAAGAATCAAAGAACTTAACGAGTTCCACGCAAAAGAACAAGAAGAAGAAAAAGCTAAGTCCTCAAAAGGAAGCAGTAAGAGCAAAAAAGGAACTAAGTCTAAAAAAGCGGATCCAGGAACTGGAGAAAGCTGTGAACTTCCTTCTTCATAGGTTTAAAGACATTAGTGAAAACTTGGCGTTTGCCTTTGATATACTAGCTAAAGCCGATCTATTAAAATTACCAGAGGAAGCTGAAGATGCAAGGAAAGAGTGGAAAGATGAAAAGCGAAAAGAAGTACAAGACAGCGACGCAGAGACAAGTAGCTAAGAAATTAGGATTCCGTAGCGGGTTTGAATTAGAAGTATCGCAGTTCCTTGAGTCACTTAATCGCTGGGTTGGCTACGAGGAAGACACGATAGAATATACTCAACCGGAGAAACCTAGGAAGTATACCCCGGACTTTATTCTTAAAAAGAAGGATGGGTCTAAGATGTATATAGAAACTAAGGGACGCTGGACAACTGACGATCGTATGAAACATAGCTACATTAAGTTATGTCATCCTGATCTCGATATCAGATTCGTCTTCCAGAATCCTAACGCTAAAATCCGTAAAGGAAGTAAAACAACATACGCCATGTTCTGTGAGAAGAAGGGTTATACATACAGCCCGCTAAAGAAACAAATACCTAAGGAGTGGTTAAATGAATAATAAATACTATGAATTTAATGATTGTATAACAGAAGTGTCCGCTCCTATCGTCTTAGATACGGAACAGATAATAATAGATATTAAGGATGGCGGCATGTTCTTTAGCGATACTTATAAATATAAGAAACAATTTACTCTATATATGTCAGGTAGAACACACTACTTCGATACGGAAAGAGAGCGGAACAGTATATATAGTGATTTAAGAGAAATCCTGTTCGAAGAACCAGAGGAATAATATCATGATACCTACATCAGTAATCACATTCGTAATATCTACGGCAATATCGGCATACTTTAAATTTGCCAATGCTAGAAGTGAGGCCAGAGAGAAACAACATAGTAGGCTGATAGATATAGCTACACACAATGAGAATTCTCAGAAAGCTAGAAATAGTATAACCAACAAATCATTTCAATGGACTAAAAGGTTTCTTGCAGTGTCAGCGTGGTCTGTATATTGGGGAGCTAAGGTAGCTCTTCTACTAGGGCTAGCTGCTCTACCTATTATACACGGAGAGCCTGTAGAAGTTCACCACGGGTTTTGGATCTTCGGCTGGACAGAGACAGTATTTAAATTCACAGAAGTACCAGGTGTTCCGTTTACGTCGTTTGACTATCATATGCTCAGCGCTATAGTAGGTAGTTACTTTGGCGCATCTATAATGAGTAGGGACTAATATGGAACATAACTTTGTATTTAACATAAGACAAAAAATAGGCGGCATTATACTAGAAGTAACAGCCGAAGGTACGTCACTCTTTATAAATGAATTCCACGATAATTATAATATGGATGAACTCAATGAAGAAGGTATAAGCAATGCCTTTCTTCGATTACAGAAGAGATTAGAAAATGAACTCGCACGATGATTTTTTCAATAAGTGGTACAAATACTTTGCCACATTTGCCTCAAATAAATTAAGTAAATACGCCGGACGTTATGTAGCTCCTACAGATCCTGAAGCTTTAGATTATGTACATGATGCATATATGAAGTCTATGAAGATAGGGAAAGCTATGACATGTCCTTACAGTAGATTCCAAGGAACGGAGACAAACCGTAAGACATGGTTCTGTGTCCTTATTGATAACTGTATGAAAGATAAGTTTAAATCGGCCGCTAACAGGTTGGAGTTATATACAGATAACACAATGGAATACACCCCAGCTAAGTCTAATCTTTCTAAAAAGAATAGAGATGTCATAGAGATCTTAACGGCTATTAAACCGCTACTACCTGGTAATTTCTATAAAGTGTTATTACTTAGGACTGTAAGTCTTTCTTACTCTGAGATCGCCGATGTTCTCAGTATCCCGCTAGGTACTGCTACTTCAAGTGTATCAAAGATCAAGACGAGGTTGAAGCATTTGAACTTATCGACGGATATATTATAACCATATTCTTATAACAGCGAGGACTACAGGTACTATGACCACAAGAGCAACCGCCGAGAATTTAACTTTGGTTATATGAGCCTTAATTGGCTCTAGTTCCCTGTCAACTTTATCATCGAGATTCTCTAATTTGAGCTCGATCTTCTCAGTATCTTTATCTATTTTATCTGAAACTTTTTCTAATTTTCTGTTTAATGATTTAAGTTCATCAATTACTATCGCTTGCCAATCATTCATGTTACACCAACTCCCCATCTAGATCGTCTAGGTTTAAATTAGGAGGTAATAATAGTAGGCCTCTCGCTTCGAACCAGGCCTTAGGTAGCGCTTCCGGAACAATCTTACCGTCCCTCATCGCTTGGTCGATCAATTGAGCTCTTACATCAGCCCGGATCGCGGTATTCTCCATGATAGAGGTAACATACATCACTCTCTCTGTAGGATCTAATAGTATACCTGTAGTACTCATAGAGAAGAAAGATTTAGATAGTACATCTGTAACGGCCTCCATATCAGCAGGATGTATAGGGTCCATCCCTACAGGTAGCTTCTGAGCGATTGTATTATTCTGCGGACCATAACTATCAATGATAGTCTTTCTGTCTAACTGAGGCGCCTCCTGAGGCTGAGGTATAGATTGTCCAAGCACCGCTGAAGCTAAACCTGCAGGATCTAATCCCGAAGGAGCTTGTTGAGGAAGTCCTTGTTGATCTTGTACAACATCTTGTGGTGGTGAGACAACATCTTGTTGTGATGAGAGCGCGTCTTGTAACTCTTGTTCTGACCCAAACTCTAAAGGTTGTAGTTCAGGCTCTACCAATTCTTGTTCTATTGGTAGGCTTTGCTCCGCGGTTAATGCATTCTGGAGAGCGTCTTCTGATTCGAATTCCAATGGCATATGATTATCTCCTCTTCCTGCTATTTTTCATTACTTGATTATACTCTTCTGGAGTAAGGTAGAAGACTTTTCCGTCGTCGGGATCTACCATCTTAACGGTTCGTTCTGGATGATCTTTAAATAGTTGATCTTCGGCTATTCTTGAAAAGCCTGGGACTTCTCCGTTATCTAATTTATCAGCATTTAGTCTTGATAGAGACTTGATCTCATTAGCATCGAAAAAGGTTTCTGCTTGTACTGTGTAATTGTCTACTAATACGTCAACCTGTTGTACAATCTTTCCTGTCTGCCCGCCTTGAGTAGCCCAATCTTTAATAGATGTCAAATATCCCGTAGGGTCATCCATCAAGGCAGAGGTAAATTGTAAGACGTCTTGTCCTAAAGCTCCCAAGTTCTCTATATCTTTAACGTTAGCTTTAAACAAAGTACTCAATGTTTCCATTGCTGCCGCCGCGTTTGTAAACTCTTTCTCTTCTCCTGTTCTAGGATCTACGATAGTTACAGGCTCCGATAATGCTGCATCTCCTGTTACTCCTACTTGAGCAATAATTCTCTGTAGAGTTCTTAGGTTCCCTTGAATGACAGGGGCAGTTCTAACTAAGCCAGATAGAATCTTTTGATCTGCGGACTTTAACTCTTTGGCTCCTGCTTGACGGAATAACTTATCTCCATGCATAGATACATCAAGTGTATCAAATCGTGAGCCTCCCACGTCTAAGCTTCTGGTGGCGTCTAGTCTCCCTTCGTCCTCAGCTTTTCTGGTTTCTTCTATAACTTTACTAAATTCTGCAGATTCCTTCGCTAACTGAGTTCCTACCTTTCCTTCTATTTCTGATTCTCTTCCTAGAGCGGTTATCTGAACGCCTAGTAGCTTATCAGCTCTTCCTTGTAAAGCTTTCATCTGAGCCGCTGTTTGAGCTCTCTGTGAAGCAAACTGAGAACCTATTTGATTACTCATCTGTGCACCTAATTGTATACCATTTCCATGTCCTGTGATCGCAGAAGGAAGTCCTGTTCCTAATAATGCTGCCAAACGCTGACTAAATTCGTCTCGTCCTGCAGCCGGTGCTTGTCTTAATCCTGCAATCTGCTCTGCTATGTTTTGTCTCTGTTCTGTTATCTCACTAGAAATGCCTTCAGCTCTCACGCCGAGTCCTGCCTGTCGAACAACGCTATCCTCTGCAGCTTGCCTTCTATCCTCAAGTCCTTGTAATCTCTTAGCTTCTCTATCAGCGGGACCTTCTTGTACATTCATCCCTGATCTAGTGGATACTTCGCTTATTACTTCTTGTCTTGGGCTAGGGAGTCCTGGTATGCTAGCTATAGCTCTAGTTTGATTTGCAGCGAGTTCTTCTTCGCTCGGGCCTAACCCTACTAAATTTTGTATTCCTTCTATAGCCTGGCCTGTGACGCCTCTAGCTGCAGTAACTCCCGTACTAAGGATATTGGCTCCAGAACCTACAGCTCCAGGATTTAAAGCTCCTCCGATAATCGCCGCTGGTACTACGTTACCGCTCGCAGCGTCTTTAATTTTTCCTGCTCCTGATTTGATTGATCCTGCACCTTTTCTTACTACGTTAGCTGCACCTTTAACTAGAGTATTGACGCCTCCTGTTACTGATGCATTAGGTACGAACTTCCCTGTTAGAGGGTTGTTTACCGCTTTCCCGCCAGCCTTAAAAAGGTTTCCTATTCCTGGAATCTTTGATAGAGCTTGACCTCCTCCTAAATTAAGAGATCGTGCTCCTTTTATAAGAAATGGTAAAAGTTGTCTAGGATTAGGAACTGCAGCCTGTACGTTGGGGTCGTTAGGATCTCCAAAAATCATATTTAGTACTCTATCTGAAATAGATAGCTCATCTTCTGGGTCAGGTACTATACCTGGTGTACGTGGATCGAATACCATGTTATGCCTCCACTCGGTTGCATTTGAATAGTCTCATTGCCTTACCAATAAGGTTACAAACAGGCTCTCCTAAGAAACTTATGATCTTCCCTGCGATGCTTCCCTTCTTAAGGTAACCTGCACGATATGCCATTTCTGTGGCCCATGCTTTACCTATAGGATATGCCATATAAGTAGCGACTTTAGACACCTTCATTAGTTCTACATATTGAATAGCCCAGATTTGGTACCCTGCTACTACATCAGGATTCATTCCTACTGCATAAGCTAAGTCACCTTGATATGTTACGTCATCGAGTAGGCCTTGTCTGTGGAGTTCACCACATATGACTTTACCTCCGCCCCCGCCTGAGCTAGGTGGCGGTTTAGCAATCTCTGCTCTCTGTAATTCTTCTGCTTCGCGCTGGGCTCTAGTTGATTCGGCTGCTCCTACTTCCGCAAGAATCTGCTGTCTTACACCTGAACGCTCTGCTACACCTTGTGCAACAATGTTCTGCTCTGTGCTTAACTTACCAAATAACTCTTGCTTACGTTGGTCTAGGTTGATAAGCTGACGTCTTAGTTGATCATCTTGTATTTGTCCTTGAAGGCCTTCTAAACGATCTCTTAATGCAGTCTCTTCTGCTCTTCCTCTAGAACGTAAATCTTCCTTAGCTGATGTGCCCCTTTCTCTTAATCCTTCTCTCTGGAGAGTTAAGTCCTCTGCAGCAGATAAGCCACCCAATAGAAGGTCTCTCTCTAAACCTGCTCTAGCTTGTAAAGCTCCGCCTAATGCGTCTCCTACTAAAGCTTGACTAACACCAGACTGTGCTACGTTTCCTGCAGCTCTGATCTGACCTAATTGTCCTTGAAGAGCACGGTTAATCTGCTCACGTCCAGACGAACGCTGAAGCTTAGCTAATTCACTATTTGGATCTGTACGAGCCGCTATGAGTTTATCTAGTTCCGATGTCCCTCGTGTGATCTCTGCTTCTCTACCTTTTACGTCTTCGGCGGATTGAGCTCTCTGACTAATTAATGACTGTTCTCTGTCCCGCTGTAATTGTAAAGATTTACCACTAGGATCTGTGCGCACACGACCTAATGCTTCTTTTCCAAAAAGTTCTTCCCCTCGTCTTTTACCTAATGCCTCGTCCTTTTCCCGCTCTTGTCGTGTCTTGGCAATACGAGTGCCTTCTGTCTCTGTGAGGAGCGCCAACTGTTCTTTCAGGATCAGCTTAGCTTCCTTTGCCTTTTCTTCGGCTGATTTCTCTACCATTGTGTTATGCTCCTAATATTGCTAAAGTTATTGTGACTGCTTCGGCACCGTTATTCTTAAGGTATATATGCTTGGCCGTCCAAGCGGTGGTACCTTTCGTAACTAAGCCGTTCCCGGTCTGTCCCAGAGATATGTAGTATTTAGCTATCTTACCCTCTGGTAGTTGATATTGTATTTGTTTCTCAGCACCTGCCGCAATAACCACGTCTTCTGATATGAAAGACTGGAAGTTGTCGTCAAATGTTAAACGAGTAAGTCCAAAGGAAAGTTCTCTTTTATCTAGATTATAGGAGAATTTCATCGTTTTAAGGTCTCCTTAGTCCATTTCCGAGAGATCGGGCTTCTAGCGCCCACCCCGATAAAAGTACTTGCTCGTTGATTGTATTGTTACTAAATTTTAAACCTAGGGATCTAACCACGTTATTCCCAAGGGCCTCTGTAATCGACCTATCATCAGTAAGTAAAGATGATGTAAAGTTATATAATTCAGTGCTCTTGTTAAAGTCATGATAAACACCAACAGTAATTCCTCCAGTAGGAGTAAACGCCAAATTGGATTCCTTTACAAAAGAGTCTATTGATAATTCTGTGTACATCTTTCTGTCTTTAGGAGATCTTAAGAAATCCCATTGAGGCCAGTATTCCCAGCTAATACCCGATATGGCGGACGAATGATCTACGTAATCAATTTCAGTTTTAGTTAAATTCGTTCTGTGCAATAGATGTGATCCGGCGGCCTCTCTTGAATGGAACCATAATACATCATCACTATTCCCATCATCCCACTCAACGAGTCCTCCGTGAGCGTTTATATTGGACCAAACAAACCATGCATTTCTTTCAATGTCTAATACATATACTCTACTATCTGAGTCGGCGTAGGTGAATCCACCCGCCGTAGTTTCTGAAGGCATATGAAGAACATATTTATTCTCAGCTATCCAAGATGTTGCTACTGCTCTACGGAATGAAGGTCTAAAATCGTTATTCGCGCCGAGTTTAAATACAGGGTCAATTGGTCTAGATACGTTCTCTACCTTATATGTAGAACCTGATCTGGTTATTCTAGCTACACCTTTATTACTAAGGAAATAAATACTGTTGTCTATTGTCGCAATGGTGTGATGTGCCACACAGCCTATATTGTCGGCGAGGATATCGATACGTAGAAAGTCTTCAGCTAGGTTACCTTCACCGATCCATACTCTATCTTCATTAAATATAAATAAGTTTCTATCTAGTACGCCTAGTCCTGTTACTTTACCTCCACCACCTTGAGGTACTTCCTTTGTGTTTAACGCAGGGAAGTTCTCTGGGGAGACGCTATCCGCGAACTCTGAATAGTAAAGCTTAGTAGGATTAGCAGGGTCTCCTGCCATGACTAACTGGTTTCTCCATTGTACTATATATTTGTTGTTAGGAGGAAGACCTTTAGTCTTATTGAATTGTACGAATTCTGCCCCTATATCCGCAGGGATAACTTGGTCGCTATATACTTGAGTTGATGCGAATGGATTATTAGGTAAAGATACGACCAATTTGTAATCTGTTAGGACAGGATCTACACCACCCACAACTTCTGCTCTCCAGATCTTAACTTTAAGTTGGTTAGAGACAGGTGCATTATCTGTTACGCCAACAGTAACCGTGCTAGAAAGAGTAGCGGTACTAGAAGTAACCGCCAATACTTCTTTAGTAATATAAGTAGATGTTTCAGTGTCGTAGAAATAAGCTTTATCGCCGACTTTAAGTGTGTGGGCGCCACCCGCAGCGTCATCAAGATTAATACGCTCTTGGTTAGTTGCCACATTAGTAGAAGTATGAGTACTTGTTGCCAATCCTGCATTTGTGTTATATCCTTCACTAGCTAAGATATTAGTAGCTGTAACGTCAATAGCGTAAGGCCCGGCGGAGTTATCTATGTCGGCCGAGTCGCTAGAAACTTCCCCTTCAACCATATTAGATATTGCGTCTGTTTGTTCATAACTAACTCGGTAGTTCCATATCCCTGTAAAGGTCGCACCCACACCAGTACCAGTATCAACTGCTCCTGTAGGGTCTGCTCCTTGTTTAACTCCAGCTCTGTAGAGGTTCTGTCCATCATATTTAATCATTGCATCATAACCATCTACAATATAAAGAGCTCCATTAATTGAAACGGAATCAGGGTTTTCAAAGTCATCTAATGAGATACGCTCCGCTACTTTAGGTAATGGGGTGGTCATGGGTGAGTTTATGGCTGCCCAATATCCTCCTCCTATTTCTAATTCAACAGAAGAAGTAAAAGCGGCGGCATTTTTGTAATCTAAAAAGGCAGCAGGGATTGCGCCTGACCCCGTAGCCACAGTGGAACTGAAGTCTGAGACTGCGTCTACTAAGACCTTAAGCGCATCAAGATCCACAGGGGATACTTCTGTACCTGTTCCCAGGTTACTAGTCAACACTGTGACTCCGTTATCCACGAGCGTTAGAGTAACATCTGTAGTAGAGGTCGCTTTGATCGTGACAGAGGCAGCGTTGGATCCCGAATAAGTTATTCCAAAATTAAAAGTTGTCCATTTCTTAGGAACGTCGTCTAGTCCTACTAGATCAAATGATATATCACCAAAACCAAGAGTGGTAGGTGAGCCAAAAGGTTCTACACCAAACGCAAAATCACCGAAACCTTGTACACCTACGGCGGCAGTTTCAGTTCTCTTTTCATATACGACTAAACCATAACCTACATCGCTAGTCGCACGCAACTGGTAGCCTTCCCTTTTGACAAGGTCAAATGAGGGGGAAAGTCTCCAATTGAGACCGTCTCTGGCGTTCTGTACATTTTTAAGTGTTTCAGGTAATCTTAGATCTATTCCGCCAGGAGCATATGTGATCGGTATCTGATATCCGCGTGCCATTATTTCTCCTTATTATTAAATAAATCTATCTATGTCTAGTTCTGGTATACTCTTGATGTCGCTACTCCATTCGGCGAACATGGATTCTAGTCTAAATTGTAAAGCTATAAGTTTACGCTCTGATGCATTAATCATTGGGTCACCATTAAGATCATATATATTTCGTTTAACATATTCAATTACGAAAGGTTCTACTGATCTAGGAAATGGGAGATGTGTACTCGCATTAGAGCCTATAACTACATAATCATTTACAGCTACGACTTCAGAAGAAGACGAAGTGAAAGTTCCTAATGTTATAACTCCAGTACCAGTATCATAAGCCGTAACCGGTATGTCTTGCATTTGTATATTACCATCTTTATCTACTACTGAGATGTAAGTTCCTACTAAATCAGAATCAGACAATGCTGCAGTAGCTAAGCCATTGGCTGCTATTGTAATACTCGTTGGATCGTCCCCATCATCTACTGCAGAGACTTTGCCTCTACGTACGTCTACTGTGGGTAATTGGTGCTCATAAGTGACGCGAAGTCCGCTGGTTAGGGCCGATGCGCGTATAGGGCTTAACAGAATTTCATTTTTGCGGTGTACGTAACTTAAGGGATCTCCAGAGCTTCTGGTGTCTCTCTCATGTTCTGATATCTTTTTTAGTTTGCGGTAGTCATTACTTCCTGATCCATACTTGAATTCTACGTTTAAAACGTTGACTCCTAAGAATGCATCTGTAGAGATAGTGACAGCTTCAGTATCGGCAGCAATATTTAATAATGCTTCCTTAATGTGAGCTTGAGTTCCATTATCATATAAAATGCCGTGAACTACTTCCAGTGCCTCATTTAGTAAATCAACAATCGTTTGAGTTTGAAGACCACGCTGAGCAGTAGAAGTAGGAGAATCTGTATAAGAATTTGTATGGGTGAGGCGTCTAATGCTCTCTACCATTTTGTCTACTCTTTGTGACATTTGTTATCTCCCTAATATTGACTGTCTAAAACCACTAACGATATTACCGAAAGCTTGCTGCTGGGCTTCGTTCGCTTCTCTTTCTGCCTTAATTCTATTTTGCTCTGAGTTTGCTCTTATCTGGTCGGCCGTCTGTAACCGCTGACTAGCTATGTTAAGTAGATTACCTTGATGTTGAGCCGCTAACTGAGCGTCCAGTTGTTTAGCTTGGGCGCTAGCTTGTTGTTTTCCTTGAAGTACTCCAAGTCCACCTTGCAGTCCACCGAGTCCTAGCTGCTGTCCGAAGGATAATCCTCCACTGGCTGCTGCGCCTTCTGCCGCTGCTGCACCTCCGGCCGCTGTCGATGCTCCCGCACCTGCTGCTCCTGCCGCGCCTGCTCCACCGGCTGCCGCTCCGCCTGCCGCACCTACTCCCAATAGGGAACCACCGCCGAAACCTAAAGTTCCACCGGCTAATGCACCTTTAAGTGCTCCACCTTTTCCGCCTTTCGCTGCACCTATACCGCCGCCTAAAGCTGCTCCTATTAGAGCTAATGTAAATGGGTCCATGTTTTAATTCTCCTATTATGCTTGGTTAACTTTATATGTAAAGAAACCTTGTATGTTCCTATTACCATTTGAGAAGTCTGCCCAGGTTTTAAATGCGCTAGCGCTACTCTCTCGAATTCTGAAGTAATTCTGTCCCGAAGGGATCTCTCCTCGACCGTTTAAATATATGCCCCCAGCAAATCTAAATGCGATCATAAAATTATGACCCGCATTATTTATCGCAGTGGCGTCAGGTTGCATAGGAACTGCGAATCGAGCCTCTACTGCTCCAGAACCGTCGGTTCCTGCGTCGCTAATAGTTTCCCAATTTACTGAAATGTCTCCGTTCATAGCAAGGTAGTACCTTACGTTATTTGTCACAAACGCCGCAGAAGTTCCTCCGTTAGCAATCGTATAAGTGGAAGCCGCCGCCCCGTGATGTCCTTTAGGGTAATAAAACTCAGTATTTTCATTGAATTGTCCTATCCCGTCAGTCACTGCTAATGTCTGTACTGTCCAGTCATCAGATGCGCTCATTTGCATTCTAATAGAACCTATACATATACAAGGGTTTCCATCATATAACGTTTCATCTATATTATCAAAGGAGAAGAAACTATATTCCTCATCTGCTACTGCATCATCGGGTGCTCCAATTTCTCCTACTGCTGGTGCGGTAGTTCTATGTGGAATTCTAGATATCATAAATGCTATAGATGCCTCATCATCTGAAGATACCGCGTAGATGTAGAAAGGACAATCATTGCCCCACGCTACTCCAGTAGTTACTCCAAATAGATTACCTATGATTTCACTAGATCCTGCATCATCAATAAATGATTGATCGGCAGTGACCTCAAATTGTTTTAAGAGGCCCGGTGAGGACTTATCTTGCATTACTATCCACGCAGGATTAGTGGCGCTCAACGCAGTACCATCCGCTCCGGTAATTGTGAATGTACCTCCAGATAAAGTTACTCCTAGATTTTCAACAGATCCTCCAGGAACACTAACTTGATAGCGTGTTCTAACTGCTCTAGTCACATCACCAGAAGTAACTAAGAAATCATTCTCGTCGAAGGTTGCTATACCCTTTGCTGTGTCTGTAGCATCATCCAGACTTAATTTCGATTGTACGATAGCTGCGGATGCATTTATATCCGCGTTGACTATTGTTCCATCTGTTATCATCCCTGAGTCGACTGTACCGTCGGCTGGGAGTTTCTTTTCGCTTGAGCTCATTTTTTATTTCTCCTATAGCTTACGCTTCATCTTTAATTTTATAATATTGGGTTCCCCAGATTTCCCTGTTCCCGTTTCCGAATTCGGACCATTGCCAGAACGCCAGAGATCCTCCCTTAAATATGAATAAGCCCTGAGCTCCACTGCCGCGAACGCCGGTTATTTCTGCTTTATATGTGTTCGAAGTACTATTTCGAACGTTGGAAACGCCTATGTGTCCTCCAATTCCTACTATGCTTCCGTCAGCATAGAAGGGTATCGCTACTAAAGCGTCAACAGAACCTGATCCATCTGTACCTCCGTCGTTTCTCATACTATATCCGTACTCTACATTTCCTGATCTATGTATATAATAATTACCTGTGTTATCGCCGAAAGTCGCTGCTGTCCCGCCGTTCGCAATAGTTATTGTGGAGGCATCTGCGCCGAATTGTCCTTCAGGCATACTAAATAGTGTATGTTCATGAAATCGACCTATTCCGTCTTCTGTACTTAGAGCTTGAACTGTCCAGTCATCGGAAGCACTCATTTGCATACGGAAGGCGCCTATACATATACAAGGATTTCCGTCGTATAGAGTTTCATCTATATTGTCAAAACTGAAAAAACTGTACTGTGCATCCGCTACCGCATCATCTGGAGCACCTATTTCTGCTACTGCGGGGGATAATGCTCTATGAGGAATACGACTACACATAAATGCAACACCTGTTTCTGCGTCATTCAAGACTGCATATATGTAAAATGGAACGTCTACAGTTACTGCTACGCTTGTTGTCATTCCGAAGAGATTACCTATAATTTCAGAGGCTCCTGTATCATCAAGAAATCCTTGATCCGCGGTGACCTTAACCGTAACGTTTAGTCCGGCAGTTTTACTAGGAAGGCATAAAAATGCAGGATTAGTGGACGAAAGTGCTGTCTTCGCTCCTGACACACTAAGCGTACTAGAGGAATATGTTATCCCCAGGTTGGTTACTTGTCCCACTACTAGGTTCTCAACTATGATACTCCCTGTCCCTTTACCTTGGATAATGCCGTCTACATTAGTATCGTCTCCTAAGGTCTCGAGGACAGGAGCGTTACCTGTAGCAGCGTTAGCTAAACCTAGGTGATTCACAGCGGAACCCGTGGCTGTAAAGGCCATGAGCTCATTACCATTAGTATCTTTAAGGATAGCTGCTCTGAAATTGACTATATCATCAAAGTTATCAGTGATATCTTGAATAAGAGTTTCCCAGGTGGCATACCAACCTTCAGCTCCCTCAGCGGGATATGTAATGGAGTGGTTCTCCGTGGTTGTTGTTGATGGCATCTAAGCTCTCCTTACTCTATAATGGTTATATCTAGTTCACCTGATGTAGGAGCAGAACTATCTGTTTTTACCCAAAGATAAAATTCGTCTGTAGCGTCAAATGCGTTACTAGCGCCCATGTGCTTATTATTTGATTTTAAGTCAAATGAAGCATCGGCGTTAGCTCTAACTGAAGTGTGCGCAAATGTTGGGATACTGTCTAATTCTGCTATAAGTACTTTAGCGTCTAAAGAACTGTCTATCCTACAGATAACTGCTCTATTAAGAACTACGGGTCGTATAATTGTAAATGTCTCAGTCGCCGATGGGGCGCCTGACATAGCTGATATTAAGGTAATTGTGTTAGCTGTAACTGAACTTACTTCTGTAGCTTCACCGTCCTCCCCGCCGGATGTCATTACGATGACGTCTCCTGCGACTGCCGAGTGGGCTGTAGCGTTGATGATTGTATCTGTAGTGCCCGCTTCTGCAGCGTCTGTTCCTACTTCCCAACCAGCTTTATGCCAATTATCTCCAATAGATGAGAAATTAAGGTCTATGAGCCTATGTGGCTTCCACCTTCTAGTAAAATTGTCTTGTGCCATTTTGTCCTCCTTTATACACCGCAAGCTAAGAATGGCTTCTTATAAGCTCCGCAATATGAGTTTGTCCTTACAGACGGTTAAATATGTCCTAATATATGAACGAATTAGGGGTCGTTTTTGTTCTACTTTTTAAGCCATGTTTCTTTAAATTGTAAATAAAGCGCCCACCGTCAACCCGCTCCGCCGTCTACCTTAAAAGGCAGGGAAGAGCCCGCATTCAAATACAGCTCTTTCGAGCCTTTATACATTGACACCGTACGCACCGCGGAGGTCTAGTCCTTGCGTACCCCTCGACATTCGCTAGATTAAGTCTACACCGGGTCAACTTTCGTTGCCTTGTCCCACAAACTGTCAATGCTTTCAAGGATTTAAAGTCCTATCTTATTTCCTGTCATTGTACTTGCTTCCGCTATCCCAACCTAGAACTAGAAAGTGGAAATCTGCGTCATCGACACCAGTTGTACCGTCCGCTACCTGAAAGGTCTCGAATACGATAGTAGATGTTGATACTGACTTGATTTCTACATGACAGTTAGTTGTTATAGGAGATGCTGTTACTACTGGAATTCTTTTGAAAGTAATATCAAATGTTACGGTAACTTCATTAGAAGCTCCACCGGAACCTTTTGCTATTGTCATATCAAATTCACCTTCCGATAAACCTGTCTTAGCAGCAGATGTAGTTACAACTGAACCATCGACACGTCCACCAAGCAATACTGCTTTTGGTTGTGAACCTTTAATACTTCTTCTTATAGCCATGGTTGGCCTCCTCTATTATTTGATGGGGTTAGGGCCCCTAATTGTTGTAAAAAGGTGGGCAGTTTTTATAGCTTACCCAGGCTGTTTCTTAGCTTGTTGCTAAAGCGTCAATTACTCCATGGAACCTAGGCTCAATGAAGAAGTTACCGTAGCAGCGGTACTGGATCAAGTAACTATCATCGTCAACGACGTAGTTAGGGATAAGTACGCTTCCACCATGCTCAACAAGACCGCTCATTGGTCGCTTACGCAACTTTATACGTTTGGTGTTAAGAAGGTAGATACGGTCAGCTGGGCAAAGTCTGTCCCAGATGATTTCGATAGGGCCGTTAGGTCCTAAAATGCTTAGAGCGCCGTGTCCCATCTTGTCAGAAAGATCATTAAGAACTCTCTTGTCTGAAAGGAATTCAGCAATCTTGAGGTACTGTACCTTAGATGTAACGATCAAGTTAGGATAGTCACCACACTTGTCTTTAACATTAATAAGTTCCTCGTATAGCATGTTCTCATCAGGAGACTCACCTGTCTTGGTAGCAAGATGCATAATCCAAGAGTTAGCTGCACTAATAGCAACGTTGTTAAGAGTACCAGACTGAGCAGATGCACCGGCAAGACCTGTGAACGCATTGTCCTCAGAACCTTGTAGATAGATCTCGTCAGCGTCCGCAGGGACCTGAGTAGTACTTCCAACTTGTGTTACAGTGATAGCTAGGTTAGCTTCGTCAACTGCTGTAACTTCAAATGGGTCTGTGTCGCCAGTACCGATATTAACAATCTGCTTAACGTGGAACTTATGTCCAGGAGCTTCTGTTAATGTTAGTACGAAAATTGGGTCGGAATCAGCAACACCTGATGTAGCGATGGTACCTAGCTGAAGGTCTCCGTCAACTCCGCCGAGGAAAAGTGAAAGGGCAAGACCTTGGTCGATACCACGACGGATATCTTCTTTGACTCGCTCTACGAGGTTGTGGAAAGCACCCTTGCTATCCATTGCAGACGCCATTGATTCAGTGTCAAGTAATGCACGGACGTGATACTTTTTAGCTGTTAGTCTAGGACGAATGTTGCCAGACTCGTTAACACGAGGCATGGTTGATCCGAAACCGTAACCACCCATTAAGGATGTAGTACGTAGTACTTCTTCGTTTGTACCAGTAAAGCCTTCCTCTACAAGAATACGCTTTAGTAGCTCGTTATCGAAGAAGAAGAGATCCTGTTCGGCCATTGGATCATCTCTAAAAACTTGCTTAAACAAGTTCGCAAATGTTGAAGACAGGTTGTAATTGTCTCCTGGAATTGAAGTAGCCATTATAAGCTCCTATTGTTGTTTGTTCGTTTTAGTTCAGTAGTAATCCGGTATTTCCGGACAACTGTTACTTACGGGTGCGAAATATTACTTTCGCTTTTTTCTGGTCGTAAGTCCTAAGTCTTCAGCGCTAGCTCCTCCATCGAGTTCGTCTAAAGCCCTGTCCATCCAGCTCTTTTGGGAATCACTAGGATTCTTCCTTTGAACCTGTTTAGGCTTTTTATTCCCTTTAGCTTTAGGCTTCACGCCTTTCTTCTTTAGGGACTTATTGACGGTCTTCGATTTCTCGATCTGTTGCTCTCTACCTAAGGCATCAGCGACCATGTCCTTTATCGATTGTTCCGAAATCTCGACTCCTCGCTGCTCCATTTGGTGTACAGCTTGAAGTACCTGACTTATCGCATGTGAGTCGCCTTCATGGCTTGTTCCTTTTAACGCTTCAGTAGCAAAATGTTCTCTTTGTACTAGTTGGGTATACTGTCCTACTAGCTCCGGAGTTATTGGCTGCTTGGTTAAAGTTCCCGCTTCCATCTCGGCCTCAAGTGCGTGGTACGCATGAGTAAAGGTGGCTTCGTCCAGTCCGTAAGTTTTCTGAACATTTTGAACTTTCCCTTGCTGTTCCTGTTCGGCTCGCAGCTTGTTCAATTCATCTTGCGCAGACTTGGCTTGAAATTCCGCCTTTTGATTCTTTATGTTTTGAACCCATTCTGCCCTACCTTCTTGAGATAAGTCAGCGTATTGGTTCAGTACTGGGGTGATTTGCTCAAATAAACTCGTAAAAAGTAATTGAGGGTCATGCCCCATCATCTCAGCTACATGCTGAATTGCTTCTACCGCGTTGTTGTCATTCATCAGCTCTGCGGCTTTTGCTGACGATTCGTTCCAATGTTGTAAACGACTTTCGAAGGCTTTCTGCTCTCCATTAAGAGCGGAAAACTTCTGGGAGATTGCTTTCTGTCCCGAAATGCCATTGGCAAATTCCTGTAGTGAGACTTCCTGCTCGACCCCATCGACTTTAACTGTGATCTTTGCGTCCTTTGGTATTTCGATCTGTTCCGGGCCATCCTCTCCTTCTATGGTGGCGGTTATTACATCATCTCGTTGTGATTCGGATCTATCTTCTCCAGATTCTTGAAGGCCCTCTTCAGATTCCTCTCCCTCAGGGAGTTCGTTAGATTCCTCTGATTCCTCGCTGTCTCCTTCTGCATTCTCTTCAGCTTCTGGTTCTCCTGTTGCAGAGTCCCAAACTTCGTCAGTAACGTCTTTAAAAGTTCTTTCTGACTCTTCAGTTCCTTCATCAGACTCTCTAGAGTCACTTCGTTTACTTGCCTGCTGCTCATCATTCCGTTCCTCACTCTCGAGTTTATCTTGCATTGAAGTGTTAGCTTCTTTTAACGTCTTAGCATCTCCAGATGCATTATCCCAGACGTCGTCGATAATACTCGATGTTCGTTCTTTTCGTGCGTGAACGCGCTCAGCTTGTTCTCTAAATTTTTCTGATTGCGACGGACCGAAATCACTTATGTCTACTGACTTATCGGTCGGTGCTACATCATTACTTTCTATGTTAGTTTCGTCAGTCATCGTAGGCTCCTTGGTTATTACGGTTTACCTTGGTTAATGTGGTGGTACTATTAGTACCGTGATATGAAGTAATTTAAACTGCCGAGGGGTTATCAGGTCCTGGCTCTTGTGGGATACTTAGTCCCGGAGTTATAGCTCTCTGCTGTAAGATCTCCTCTCCTTGTACTGCTCCTGGGTTATCCACGCTAACGGGGACAGCTGCGGGGAGCGCTGAGAAGAATTTCCATTGCACTTTATCTGCTACCTTAATAGCATATGATATTGATATCTGTGCTCTACGCCATGCAAACATCTCATGCGCCATACAGTGTGCAACAAACTGACCTTTAATCTCATCGGGCATCTCAGCGAACTCAATAGAGTCAATTACTGGATATAGTGCTTTAAGGTGTTCTACGTGATCTTCATGCTCAAGTGGAGATTCGATTTGTTGTCCTCTAGACATTAAGTCATTTTCAAGTAACTGCTTCTCATAAGCTTTAGTTTCTGATGTTTGAAAGTCAGGATCTGAGGCATAGCCTATGGATACCTTGAACTGGTTCTGATCTATAATACCTGCTTCGAACATACCTAACGCAGCGTTAATCCTACCTTGCTTAGAGTTAGGAAGAGCCGAGGTACGTTCAAACTTGATGTCATATGGACCCATAAGATCTGCTGTTTGTAGTCTGATATAAGCTGAAGGCCCTGCACTGCCCATAAGCTTAAGTACTCGTTCTTCATGTTCCGAGTATCGATCGGCCATTATAGCTAAGCCTATCTTTGCAACTTCGGCCATAAAATCGTTCATGTGTCTAATAAGTGGCTCTGCTCTCATGAATTCTTGCTCTTCCTGATGTTCTAACATCGAGGTAGCACGTGTGTTACTTGGCGGAGCATTGAATACGTGACTCGCTCCTGTGTTCTGTTTCATCTCTTGGAGTAGTCCATTTCTATAAGCAAAGAAGTCACCGCTGGTAGAGGAAGGTCTAACCAACTGAGGCGCAATATTACCTTTAAAAGAAACTACGGAAGAGGATGTATTAAGTTGTTGATAATTAACTCCTGAAAGTTTATGTGTAATCCACTTAGGCACGCTGAGCGAAAGATCCTTACGGAGGACTTTGTCTACTCTATTAAATGTTTCTGCATATCCTTTACCTGCTTCCATAACGGACATAGGTAGTGGAAGTTCATAACCAGGAACTAAAGTATCACTAAGTCTTGCGATAGGTAATAAGCTGTAACCATTAAGAGTAGGAAAATCTAACTCTGTGCTCTCAAGTAGAACATCTGGAGTACATACAACTTTCCACCCTTGAGGGAATGCTCTAGTCGCTTTGTGGTAACATGTCATAACTAGAACTTGATGCTCTAATTCATGTGACTGTTTGTGTAACCAAGAACTTGTGTCTGTAGGACTATGAGATCCTCCTCGAATTTCATCTGCTACTGAGGGGTACTCTAATTGTGTTTCATATACATCTCGTAGTTCTAATGTGATTACCCAATGCTTCTTGTCCCACTGTTTGCCAGGCTGTTCTAATACTTGGTCAGGTCTTAAAGGTCTATACGATAAGTCACCCATCTTAGTATTAGGATGTACTATAATGTCATTACCTTCTTCATCTACCATAGGCTCGCCTTGCTCGTCTAACATTAGAATAGGCTCTTCTAGCTGTGATAGAGGTGGTCCTATGGAGTTATCCCATTCCATAAGCATATAACTATGTCCGCATACCAACATTGTACGACCAGCGAACTCAAATTTGTCATGTACTCCTTGAGAGGAGAATGATTGGTCTATCATGTTTTCTGAAGTCTTAGCGGCCGAAAGATCGTGAAATTCATTACTATTTACCGGAAGAACCGATATCGAAGCTCTAGAAGATGTTATCCTGGAAAGATGAGCTTCTACGATAGGCTGAATTACATTAAGGTCTTTGCGACCGGGTGTTGGATTTCGTGTTAGTGAATCGTTATTAAGTATGGCGGCGTTACCGTCAGAATTATTGTTAGATGATCTATCCCCCACGTAAGCAGAGATGTTGTCTCTATATAGCGCTCTATAGTTACTGTAGTAGTCGCCCAGCAAGTCTGCTGTCTCTTTAACCCACTCTAATGTGTCCTCTTCATTTGAGACCACATTAGGGGTCAAGGGCTTAATGGATATCGGTGTATGCGATCCAAAGCCATCATTAAAATTGTTTCCATATAAAGCCATCTATACTACCTTCCTAAATTTTTGAATGATCCAATACCTAATCCCTCGCTAGGTAAGTTCCCTTGATTATTTATAGTGGCTTCAACAAGATCTACGGCGTCGTTCTGCGCTATTTCTCTCATTTGTGCCGCGGAACTATTCAGTTTCTTATCCATCAAGCCTTCAAGGCGATGTTCCACTCCGATAAGTTCCTCTTTCGCTGCATATAGATCTTCGGCTATTTTAGAAGTCAGCTGTGCCTCTAAAGTGCTTTTGATATAACATGACAACGCTATACTAATTGTTGATGAGATAAATGCCACAGAGGTCAGTATTACTAATAAGATTTCCATATTTATTCTTCTCCATCTTTCACGACTGTTACGACTTTTGCTGATGATGCTTCTCTTATATATTTTGCTTCTCGTTCTGCTTCTTCTTTCGTGTTATAAGCTATTGATATTTTTTTATATGTTCTTGTTATTCCGTTGTAACCACCTGAAGTAGCTGTATATTCAGAAATAATTCTGTACATGTTATTTAACCCTTTGTATCTCTAGATTTTCGTTATTCAAGTCATATCCTGCTATCTGCAGAGCTTCTTCTAGCATGTCTGCTAGCTGTTCATGCACTTCAAAGATTAGGACAGGTCCGCATCTTAGGCATACCTTACTTCTAACTACTATTTTAAAAGGTTCCTCTCTAATTGAAAGATCTACAAATGTAAAGTTCTCGTTTAGTGAATGAGCTCTGTCGTGACAGTTCTCACATCCGGTATTAAATAACTTATCCTTCGTATGCTTTTTGGTCATTGGTTTCCCTATAATATATCGTGTTCTAAATCCTCTGGAAAGACTGAAGCATCCTCGTCGTGTAATATCCCATACTTCTCTAAACGAATATCCCTCATCTTCTGCTCGAAAGTTTGGGCATTTAATATCTTTTCTAGGAATTTCTCGTCATCTTGCTTCTCTTCTGTCAATTCTATGAGGTCAGACGTATATCCTGTAGCACATAGGATTGCTCTCAGACTGTATATAAGGAGCTTGGATTGATCACCGGGGATCGTATAGGTCTTCGGGTTCCTAATGTACGTCTCGCTCTCCTTGATCAGTTCTCTGCAGTCCTCGTGGACTATCAATTTACCTGAAATGAGTAGATCTTTTATAAGACCTATATTATACTCAGGCTTATCGCAGACCTTATCAGCGTCCTCTACTACTAAGTCATATGCTTCGTGCATATCACGCTTAAACCATGGTGTCTTAGGAGGGCAGATGATTACCACGTTTTCAGAGGGAACGAAGTCCTTTAGTCCCACGTTTTCCAGGTGAGCAAGGAACTTATCCTCTATTTTAGGCCACATTTCCATGGCCGATGTCTTCTGAGAGTCCCATTCTTTGTACTCATCTAATATGATGATCTCTCCATTTAGCTTGTTTAAAAGCACTAACAGAGCTCCTGCAATGGTCGAATTTCCAGGATTTATGCAAATATACGCTTCAAAACAGTGACGTTTGGGCACTTTGTCTTTTATTTGATGATCATTTGATAATGTCTTCGTTTTTCTGCTTAATTGAGGTATAATAGCATGTTCATTTGAAGAGATGTACTCGGCCATGTACTCTCGTCTCCACTCATTCTCTCTACCTAAGGCGATTAGGCGCTCTTTTTCCTCTTTAAGCCAATTTTGTAGGTGAGGAACCGCATCATTCGTTTCAGAAGGCAAATTTAAGTAGAAATACCGGGGATTACCATCGTTCATCTTATTTTTACACTCTAATGCATGCTCATATGCTCTATTTGGGCCTAAAGGAGGGGTAGAAATACAAACTAGGGTGCCATCCTTCGCCGCGAGGTTAGGAGTCATAAATTCCAGCCAATCTTCCTTAAAAGTCCTCATTTCATCCGCAATGATCAAATCGGGCTTCAATCCGAGCTGAGAATCGATGTTATCAGAGCCATCAACCTTAATAAAGGAACCATTAGGAAGAACTATACGCATTTCTTGCTTATAAATATATATTTCACCACCTAAAATTCGCTCCATATTCTTCTTAAAGCTACGATCATAGGAATTACAGGTTTGCATACGCTGATTCGACCAGACTAGTTCCTTTGCCAGCTTAACCGCGGGCGCTAGATAGTATACTTCTGAGTTAGGGTTAAGAATAGCAAACATCCAGCATAGAAATACTGCCCATTCGGACTTACCGAACTTACGACCGCACTCGATGTAGATCATTTTAGCTAATTCTGTGAAAACAGCCTGTCCTGCCTCGATTTGGCCTGCGTGAGGCTTCCATATAGTTGCTAAATAGGCAAGTGCTTTCTTAACTCTCAGTTCAAAGATTTGATCCTGATTCATTATGAAGCTTCCTCACCTTTCTTAAAGAAAATATGCTCTGTAATGTCTGCTTCGCTCTGTGTTAGCTCTAGATTATCGGCGTCTACCTCTTTTTTGGTCTCTTCTAAGCGCTTCCAACGGTCTATCTTATCTAGTGCGGATAGGAGCCTGTCGACACCTTGAACACTCAACTCTTCGCCTCTAAGCTCCATATTAGCTAAACTACGCTGTACTACTGACAATCCTAGGCTATAAATGTCGGAAATATTACCCTTGTCGTCCTTTAAGACCTCAAGAAGCTCATTATCCTTTCCCGCTGACTTTGCGTCTTTCCAGGCTGGTTCTGTCTTAGAGCCTTTATCTACGTAGTACTTTAATGTGTTGAGTTTAATGCCTGTCTTCTCTGCTATCTCCGCTAACGTCATGTTCTCATGCAGATAGAGAGTTTTGGCCAGTGATTTCTTGCTATGGTCTACCATTGTACGCTCCTCCTGGTTCACGTTTTTTCCTTGCAATATATAAACGATTAGGATAAGATAAATGTTGCAGATAATCATCATCTGGTGTATAATTAAGATATGGAAGATATAGAAATAAAGACTTGCGGTAAGTGTCATGAGATTAAGTCTCTGGAGAGTTTTCATAAAGATAAGACCAAAAAAGATGGATATCGTCCTACCTGTAAGAAATGCAGAGTACGAGACCCGAAAACGTGTAAAGTACAAACGAGGAGATGGAGACAAGCCAATAAGGAAAAACACAGATTGAACTTCCAAAAATGGCGGAAGGCGAATTTAGATTCTAGGGCAGCCACGCAGGCCAAGTATAGAGCGTTAAAGAAGTCTCAACGATGCAAATGCTGTACTGATGAACAGATAAAACAGATCTACAAATCTTGTCCAAATGGGTGGCATGTAGATCATATTTATCCTATATCTAAAGGAGGTCTTCACTGCTGCGCTAACCTTCAACACCTCTCGGCTGAGGATAACTTAAAGAAAGGCGCTAATATATAACTTTTATTTCTATCCCTCTTCTCGTGTAGCCCCCCTATCCAGCGTGCTTGACACGTCAAAAGGTGTAGATTGTTAAGATTGCAATAATGACAGTAGCCGTCATCGTTGTCACACAGTTGTCACACTGCTGTCATTAAAGATTTAGTAAAGAATACTACCCTCACACACTATTCTGAAGCACTTTTACCTATGTTTTTAGACCTATATATACCTAATGACATTAGTGACAGCAAAAACTCAACAGAATTTAAAAACAAATACCTTTACTTTAATAGATAGGGTGTCATCATTACTCAAAAGTAGATACAAAATGCCCTCACACATGGGTCTGAAAGGGTTAGTACTTGTGACACCTGATGTCATTGAACTGTCATTCTGTGACACTCTACCGTTAAAAGTCAAGGTTAATTTCATGACGAAAAAACTTAAGGAAAAAGCTTGACATA